>Ga0209415_10000921_pt1 | contig 56218 bp, 52 predicted proteins | sample PeaSoiSIISIP2007_FD_187696 | JGI IMG/M metagenome (GOLD analysis project Ga0209415, IMG submission 187696) | Peat soil microbial communities from Weissenstadt, Germany - SII-SIP-2007 (SPAdes) (version 2) | ecosystem: Environmental > Terrestrial > Soil > Wetlands > Peat | place: Germany... | reverse complement strand
TGGTCGTCGTGGTGACAGGGATGTCGGGCGTCACGACCGGAGCGCCGCCCCCTTCGGTGGGAGGCGCCGGGGACGTTCCCGACGGCACGCCGGAGCCCGCACCGGTGTTAGGGCCCGATCCGGCCCCGTCTCCACCGGGTGCCACGACGCACTGCGGCGACGCGATTTCCCCTTGCCCGACGGCGTCGGCGTCGGACATCTCGATCGTCACGTCCTGTCCCGCGGGGAGAAGCGGCATGAGCGTCGAACCGGAACCCTTCGATCCCGTCGAACCGGTTGAACCCGTCGAACCGGTCGAACCCGTTGACCCCGATGAACCCGTCGACGAGTTGGTACCGGTCCCGGACACCCCCGGTGGGGACACGATGCACGACATGCCGTGCTGCTCGTCCTGGTAGACGCGGACGGTCACTCCGTCGGCCGTGGTGCGGATGAACAGACGGGTGGCCGACCCGATGCCGGTTGACGACGAGGTTGACGAACCGCCCGACTCGTCGGGGCACGCCGCCATCGCACCAGCGGACGACCCCGACGGCCGGGCTCCCCCCGAAGTGGCCGATGTACCCGCCGCCTTGGACCCCGGCGCTCGTGCCGCCAACGGGCCCGGCGCCGCAGCCGCCTCACCCAAGTACCCGCCCAGCGCGCCGACGACGAGCGCCAGCCCGGCCACCCCGGCCAGTACCCGCTGCCGCCGACGCGTCGAGGAGGCCAAGCGCCCGGCCAGGTCACCCCAGTCGGCTCCGCGCGCAGGCTCGTCACCCGCCTTCTGGACCAGGGCGTGGCGAAGGCGGGCCTCGATGTCGGGCTCGCCCCGGGGTGTGGGCGTGATGTCGTCAGTCATGGTCAACCACCTCTCGCAGGCGTTGGAGCCCTCGGTGCACGAGCGACGCCACGGTCCCGGGTCGGCACCCGAGGGCGACGGCGATGTCCGCGTCGGGCAGGTCCGAGTAGTACCGGAGCACCAGGGCGGCGCGTTGGCGATAGGGCAGGGTGGCGAGGGCGGCACCCAGGACCCCGGCGTCGTCGGATCGCCCTTGTTCGACGGCTCCGTCGACCACCGCACGCCCTTCGTCGCGGCCGGCGGCTCTCGTCTCGGTCGAAGAGGACGGGCCGTCGGACCCCGGAGCCCGCGAGCGCTCGCGCCAAGCACGACGGTGATGGGAGCGACAAGCGTTCACGACCGAGCGGTGCAGGTACGAGGCGGGGTCCCGCACTCCTCCCCAGTGTCGGTGCAGACGCACGAAGGCGTCCTGGACCAGATCTTCGGCGATCTCGGGTGAGTCGACAAGGACTCTGGCCAGGCGAACCATCGACGAGTAGGTGCGCAGGTACAGGTCCCCGAACGAGGACCCCTCCGACACCACGACCGGGGCGCCCCCGTCACCGGTTGCGGTGTCGCCGTCGGAGGGCCCTACCGAGCCCGTCGCGCGCCCGTCGGGCTCGTCCGGGCCCGACTCGGTCATGACGACCCCCGCATGCGATGCCATCGCCTGGTTAGACGCACGACGGGGCGGAAATCTTGCACCGCCGGGAGGATTTCAGAGAGAGGCGATGTCGTTGGAGGATTTCTTGACCGGCAGCTCGATGGTCACCACGGTGCCCCCGTTGCTCTGCATGACGATGGACCCCCCGAGCTGACTGGTCACGAGGTCGCGGACGATCGAGAGCCCGAGACTCGTCGTGTGGTCGATGTCGAATCCCTCGGGGAGACCGCATCCGTCGTCCCGGACCTGCAGGGTGAGGTGGTCGTCGGTATTGGCGAGCACGAGCTCCACGTGGCCGACCGCCTCGGTGCCGTCGTTGCTGCCGATGAACACCGAGTCGCCACCGACCGACGGGAAGGCGTGCTCGACGGCATTCTGCAGCAGCTCGGCCAGCACCACGGCGAGGGGGGTGGCGACGTCGGCAGCCACCTCTCCCACGTCCCCCGTGACCCGGATCCCGATGTTGTCCCCCGACACCACGGAGTCCTCGGCCATCCGCACCAGCGAACCCACGATCTCATCGAAGGGGACCTCGTCGCCGGGCTCACGCGACAGGATCTCGTGCACCAGGGCGATCGACCGGACGCGACGCTCGGCCTCGCGTAGGGCCTCCTGGCCCTTCCCAGGCTCGAGCCGTCGAGCCTGGAGCCGGAGCAACGACGAGATCGTCTGCAGGTTGTTCTTGACCCTGTGGTGCACCTCCCGGATCGCCGCGTCCTTCGACAGCAAGAGGCGGTCCAGGCGGCGCAGGTCGGTGACGTCCCGGAGCAGGACCATGGCACCGGTGACGGTCTCCTGTTCGAGCAGAGGCGTGCACTGCATCAGGACGATGACGTCAGGTCGGCGTTCGACCTCCTCGGTGACGGGGCACCCCGCACGCAACGCCCAGTCGAGCGCGGCATCGTCGATACCCAGCTCCGACAGACGCCGTCCCTCGACCACATCACTCACACCCATACGGTGCAGTGCGCTCATCGCATTCGGTGACGCGTACCGGACCTGCCCGTCGGGCTCCACGCGCACGAGGCCGTCACCGACCCGGGGAGCATCCTCGGTCGTGTAGTCCTCGCCCATGAACGGGAAGTCGCCGGTAGCGACCATGTGGGCCAGCCGCCGGTAGAGGTCCCGGTACTCTCGTTCGAGACGACCGGGCCGGCGGTCCTCGAGCGGTGCCACCCGGACGATGACGGCGACGGGATCGCCGCCGTGGCGCACGGGCACGCATTCGAGCTGGGCGGTGTCGGGAACGGCGGGCACCTCGCCGGTGTCGCGCGAGTCCGGTTCGGCCGACGCGAGCCGGACCCGGACCGGCACGGGGATCACGGCCAGACCCGACGACATGGTCCCCGCCTGGAGGGCCTCGGTCACCACCGGCCAGTCCGAGCTGGCGACGATCTGGCCCACGAGGTCGACGCGCAGGAGCGTCGCCCACGTCGTGGGGCGGATCTGTCCGAGCACGATGAGCTGCTCCCCGGCGGTCTCCCGGACCGGCGCCACGAGCAACAGGTCCGAGAACGACAGGTCCGAGAGCACGCCCCACGACCCGAGGAGGCGCCCGAGATGATCGAGGCTCGCCGCGTCGAGGCCGGTGTGCAGAGCGGCGAGCTCGCCCGGTGTCTTCATGGTGTGGGCGCCGGGGTGGTGAGGGGAATGTCCACACCTTGGCGACCCCGGAACGCGCGCAGCGAGGTCACGTCCAACACGTCGAGCATGCGGGCGAGGTCCGCCGTCCGGTACGCGACGTCGGCGAGTCGATGGGCATCGGACGCCGTCGTGAGCGGGACGCCACCCGCCACGAACCGCGACAGCAGCGCCGGGGCGGGATAGGCCTCGTCGGCGGGCTTGCGCCACCCCGCCGACGACAGCTCGGCCGCCATACCCGACCGCAGCGCCGCTTCGACCAACCGGTCCCAGCACTCCTCGGGAGCCGCGGGCCGGTGCCCGGCCGCCTTCACGAGGTCGGGGTGTGCCAGCACATCGCAGGCACCGGTGGCGGCGAGCTCTTCGATGGCCGTCACGTAGTCGCTCCATGCCGCGTCGACGTCGCGCACCGACCACTGCGCCATTGAGACGTCGTCGTCGACGTCGTCGAAGCGCCACGTCCCGATCCAATGGACCGAGCCCAGCAACACGTCGAAGGGATAGCCGGCGAGCAGGGCGACGACGTCGTCCATGCGCCCGCGGTAGTAGTCGACCTCGAGGCCCAGAACGACGGGCAGGCCCGCCTTCTTGGCCGCCAGCACGCAATCGACGTACGTGTCGAGGTCGGCACGGGCGTGCTCGTCCCAGTACTGGGCCATCGAGGCCCGGAGCGCGGCGTCGGGCTCGTCGTCCCAGAAACCACGCAGCAGCCGGTCGGCCTGGCTGAAGCGAAAGAGGTGCTCGGTGAGCGCGACCTCGTGGACGCCCGCCATCCGGGCGCTCTCGCAGTAGTCGGCCACCTGCTCGAGGGTGGGAGCGGTGTCGCGCTGGCCGTGGGGCCAAAGGTGCAGGTGGTAGTCGAGCATCGGAGTCGGTTTCGACGCGTCACCGGCCGCCCGAGGCGGAAGGTGACACGGGGCGGATGAGCGTGACGCCGTCTCTGACCGTCGTCTGCACGCACACCACACGCCTGTCGGCCACGACGGCGTCGTTGAAGGCGCGGATGGCGCGGGTGTCGTCAGACTGGTCGCTGTCGTCGAGGACCCTCCCGCTCCACAAGGTGTTGTCGGCGGCGATGAGGCCCCCGGGAGCGAGTTTGGGCAGGACCGCTTCGTAGTATGCGAGGTAATTGGTCTTGTCGGCGTCGATGAACACGAAGTCGAACGGCCCGCCGAGTTTCCCGACGGTGTCGAGCGCCGGGCCCTCGATCACCTCGATCCGGTCCGCGTACGGACTACGGGCGATGTGCGACCGGGCGGCGGCGGCGTGTACGGGGCTCAGCTCGCATGTCGTGATGCGGCCGCCCCGAGGCAGGGCGGCCGCCATCGACAGCGAGGAGTAGCCGCTGAACGTGCCGATCTCGAGCACCCACGACGGGCGCAACGCGTAGACGAGCATCTCGAGGAAGCGGCCCTCGAGTGCTCCCACCATCATCTGCGGCGCGTTGAGCGTGGCCCGGGTCTCCTCCGCCACCTCCAACAGCAGCTCGTCGGGCGGGGTGGTGTGGGACAGCGCGTAGGCCTCGAGCCCGGGGTCGACGATGTCGGTCATGAGTTGGTCCCTCCGGCCCGCATCGTAGGCGCCGGGGCGAGCCCCACGGACCGCCTACGAGGCGACGAGCGGCCTCACGAGGCGCATGACCCGATCCAGCGCGCTCATGTAGGCCCGGTGGGCAACGGGGGTCCCGTCGCGCGCCGCCAAGGCGTAGGTGGCGTGGAGCCACCGGTGTGCGTCGACTCCGTCGGTGTCCCCCGCGAACCCCTCGTCCTCGTCGATCTCGCACAAGAGCCGGTACAAGGCGCGTGCATCGAGAGCCCTGAAATCCCGGACCAGGGATTCGACATGGGCGTCGGCAGGGTCGCAGCGCTCGAGTGGTCCATTGCCGTTCACGGCGACGAGATGATGCGCGCGTCCGCGCTGCTCGTAGCCGAGGACGAGCAGTGCCCCCACGCGCCCGAACCGCTGGACGACCGCGGCCCGGGCCGCCGGCGAGGCATCGGGCCCTCCGAGCAGTGCCAGGGCGGTGGTCGGCTCGGCGAGCACGGTCTCGGCCCGCAGCCCGACCTCGTCGGCATCCTCGCTCGCCATTGCCTCCCGGATCAGCTCGGTGGCGCGTCGGGTGCGGGTGACGGGACGACGAGCCCGGACGCCCGGGCACGAGCGCTCCGACGGCGCGTCGGACCGGTCCGGAGCAGCGACGACGGCGAGGTCGGCACCACCGGCCGGTGAGCAGGGGTGCCCGGACCGGCACCATGGCACGCCGTCGGCCACGACGTTGGCACATGGCCGGCCCGTGGTCGTGAACACGAAGCCGCACGTACGTGTCGTCGTCGACACGTCCTCGCCGCGTCGGGCTCCTGTGTCGCCCTCCTCCGGCCGCTTCATCATGCAGGGATGTCGGCATCTCCAACGACGTTCTTCATCCAGGGCAACACAATCTCCGGCCAAGGCCCGGACACCGACAGAACGCGTCCGCAATCGCAAAGACGCGACGCTCCGTCATAGCCGGCGGCATCGGTGTTTCCCGTCCGAAACCACAACAGCGACCGGTGCTGTTCGTCGAATCGCTCAATCCGGGTCGCGCTTGTGCCGAGGCAATGGGGAGCGGGGGCTGAGCGCACCCCCCCGACGCGCCCAGGACCGTGGACGAGTCTCACCGACACAACCCCGGGACCGAGCCACGCGTAGGTGACAACTCGACCCGTGTCGCCGGGGGCGGCCGGACACGGCCGAAAGACCCCGCCTGCACCCTGGCCAGGGGGCCCCGGGACGGCCCCGGGACGACCGGTGGGCGCCGCAGAAAGACCAGGGCTAAGGCCGGAGGCCGCCGGAGCCGATGGAGTCCTGGTGATTGAATCGCGCGGCCTGCTCGACGTAGCTGTCTGGCTCCCGGACGCGGTCGTCGTGGTGGATGCTTCGGCCCGGTTGATCTGGGCCAACGACGCCGCCGAACGGCTGTTCGGAGTGGACAGCACGCGCCTGGCCGGCGCCGACGGGCTCGAATTCCTGCATCCCGACGACCGGGAGGTCGCCGCGGTGGCATTGACGAGCATCCAGGGCAAGACGGTGGGGACACCCATCGAGCTCCGGGTACGCGCTCCGGGCGGGTGGAAGCTCGTCGAGGTCATCGGGGCCAATCTCCTCGATCGGCCCGCTGTGGCCGGCCTGGTGCTGTGCATGCGCGACCTGACCGAGCGCCGGCGTTGGGAGATCGCCAACGACGAGGTCGGGAAATTCCGAGCCGTGGTGCACAACGCCGCCAGCGTCATCATGTTGGTGGACGCCGCGGGCCGCGTCGAGTCGGTGTCGGCCGCGATCACGAGACTGCTCGGACACGACCAGGAGCTGGTCGAGGGCAGGCCGCTCGTGGAATTCGTCGCCCCCCACGACCAGGGCAGCCTCGCCGCGGCGCTGTCCCGCTCGATCGACGTGCCGTCGTTCAACCGGTCCCCCACCATCGTCGAGGTCGAGCTCATGCGCCGAGGCGGCGGCGAGTCGGTGCCCTTCGAGTTGAGCATCGTGAACCTCCTCGACGACCCCACCGTGCGGGGGCTCGTGGTGTCGGGCCACGACATGACCCAACTCCGCGCCACCAGGGACGCCCTCGACGAGCTCACGACATTCGACCCGCTGACCGGTCTCGCCAACCGGGTGACGCTGCGCGCCCATGTCGAACGGTGTCTCGGTAATCCCACCACGGCCGTCGTGTTCATCGACCTCAACGGGTTCCGCCCCATCAACGACGAGCACGGCCGGGCCACCGGCGACGAGATCCTCCGACGCGTGGCGTCGCGCCTCGAGTCTTCGGTCCGCAAAGGCGACGTCGTGGCGCGCTATGGAGGCGATGAGTTCGTGGTCGTGGCCGCCATCCGCGACCCCGAGGAGCTGCGGGCACTGGCGGCACGACTGGCCGAGGGCATCCAACGGCCCATCGAGCTGCCCGAGGGGACGTTCCGTCTCACCGCCAGCGTGGGGCTCGCCCATCCGGGCCCCGGCGATACCGCCGCCACCCTGCTCGGCCGGGCCGACACTGCCATGTACATCGCCAAGCAGCATGCCGAGGGCGGCGGGAACTACCCCTGAACAGCCCCGGAGCCTGCCTTCGTCACCCGCCCCACAGCTGCTCGCCGAGGCGCAACAAGCCGGCGAGGTCGTAGACGTCGGTCTCGAAGTAGGGCACGCTCACCAGGGCCTCGGGCACCGTGGCCAGTTCCGCCTGCTGCTCGGCCTCGCGTTGCGCCACCACCCGGTAGTCGAGATAGCTCCGGCCCACCTCCGAGAGCACGCGCCGGATCTGGCTCACCTCACCCGAATGGACCATGGGGGCGAGGGTCTCGGCGAGCTTGTCGGCCCCGTCCCGGAGTTTCTCGGCCACAGCGGCGCCGTGCGAATCACGCAGGTAGGCGGGGAGCACTTTGTTGAGGACAATGGCGCCGAGATGCAGACGGCGGTCCTTGAGGGCCTGGGCGAAGAATTCGGCCTCTCGCAGGGGAACGGCCTCGAGCGTCGATACCACGATGAACGAGGTGCGACGATCCGCCATGAGCCGGTGGACCGATCGCGCCCGCTCGACGAATCCGTCGTACATGGACTGGAAGAGGATGAAGAACTGGGCGACGTCCTCGAGAAACTGGGTCCCGAGGATCCGGTCGGCGATTTGGTAGAAGGGTTTCGACGCGAAGTTCACGAGCCGGGAGCGGTACGGCACGATGAGCCAGCGCAACAGACGGCTCGAGAAGAACTCCGCCATGCGCTCGGGGGCATCGAGGAAGTCCAGTGCGTTGCGAGTGGGCGGCGTGTCGACCACGATGAGGTCATAGTTGCCGTCCGAGTGGATCTCGAAGAGGCGCTCCATGGCGATGTAGTCGTGGCTCTGGACGAAGCGCGATGAGATGTTGCGATACAGCGGGTTGGAGAGAATCTCGTCGCGGGTGCGGTCGTCGGGGGCGTGCAAGCGGATCAGCGAGTCCCAGGACGCCTTGGTGTCGAGCATGGCCGCCCACAGCTCTCCCATGGGCTTCACGCCGGCGGCCAGGAACATCTCGTCGGGCACGCGCCGCTCGGTGTTCCCGATGCCTTCGAGCCCGAGCGCATCGGCGAGGCGGCGAGCGGGGTCGACGGTGAGCACGAGCACCTTGCCGCCGAGATGCGCCGCCGCCATCGCCGCGGCCGCGGCGGCAGTCGTGGTCTTGCCCACGCCCCCGGGCCCGCAAGCGACGACGATCTCCTTGGAGGCCAACAGACCGTCGAGCGATGCTCCCCGGCCTTGGACCTTCGGGGGCGTGCGCCTGGCCATCAGGAGGCCAGCTCCTCGCCGAGCGACATGGCCACCTGACGAAGGGTGCGCAGGCCGTGGAGCCGGGTGAAGAGGAACGGCAGGTACATCATGGGCACGACGGGGTCGATACCTTCGCGCAGGCGTGCCAGGTGCTCGGCGCGCGTGCGGCGCAGGGTGACCGCCAGACGGGCCGCGTCGAGGACCGGCGACGGGTCGTTGCGCACGAGCTTCTTGAGCTCGGCGGACACCGCCGGGGTGCACAGCTCGTTGAACACCGTCTCTTCGTTGCGCCCGAACAGCTCGGGGAGCACCCGGTTCACGATGACGGCGGCCAACTCGACCGACGTCTCTGTCGCCACCCTCCCCGCCAACTCGATGGTCTCGTTGACGGGCATCTCTTCGGGCGTGGTGACGATCACGAGACCGGTCGTGAGCGGATCGGAGAGGATCTCGAGGATCCAATCGGTCTGGGACCGGATCAGCCCCACCTTGACGAGGTCGTTGATGGCCTGGGGTGCGGCCAGCTGCCCGACGATGTGGCCGGTGGCCGACGCGTCCACGACCACGAGGTCGTAGTGCTTCTCGCGCACCTCGAAACAGAACTTTCCCACCGTGAGGATCTCGCGAACACCGGGGGCGGCCGTGGCGACGAAGTCGAAGGCCTTGGCGAGCGGTCCGATCCGACCCACCACGGGGATACGCAGATTGAGGCGAAGGTACTCACGCAGCGACGCCTCGGTATCCATCGACATCGCCCACAACGACGGGAACACCTCACGCGCCGTGAACGTGGTGGGGCCCGTCTCGAAATACGCGGCGACGTCACCCTTGGCGTCCATCTCGCACACGAGCGTGCGCCGGCCGTGTTCCGCCGCGTACAGCGCCAGCCCGGCGGCCACGGTGGTCTTGCCGACACCGCCCTTGCCGGTGACGAAGAGAAGGCGCCGGTCCAAGAGACCCACCATCTTGTGCTCGGCGGTGCTCACGGGTGGAACGGCAGCCTCGTCAGGTCAGGGGGCGCCGAAACCGACCCGGCGCTCGTGGGTGGGGGCGCCGACCTCGACGTAGGCGACTTTGGCCACCGGAATGGCGACCCGTCGACCCCTGCGGTCGGTGAGCCACAACACGCCTGCTTCTTTCCCCAGAGACGACTCGATGTCCGCGATGAACGCATCGCGGTCCTCGTCCTCGCCCAATTCGACCTCGATCTCCTTGGGGCTCTGCACGATCCCGATACGCACGTCCACCTGTGTCCAGCTCCTCCGATCGGACCGGCCGTGGCCGGGCGGCCAATGACCCTACAGCCGTGAGCCACACTAAGGCCCATGGAGCCAACCCCCGTCGCGCAGACCGAACGGGGCCGTCGCTGGGCGTCGACCATGGCCGGCCACGGGGGCCAGGGCCTGCGCACGGCTCACGCCGACTCCCGCGCCACCCTGGGCACCGACGGGGTGGTCGAGCCTCTGGGCCGCCTCGAACGCGAGGCGGCCGAGGACCAGGCCCTCGCACCCGGAGCGACCCGCGCCGGCGGCGGGGGTCGGCGCGCCGCCCCCGAAGAGCCCGACCCCTGGCGCACCTGCTTCGAGCGGGACCGGGACCGCATCCTGCACTCGGCCGCCTTCCGACGTCTCGCGGGCAAGACCCAGGTCTTCGTCTTCCCCGCCGACCATCAACGGACACGGCTCAGCCACGCACTCGAAGTGGCGCAGGTGGCCACCGGCATCGCCCGGGCGCTCCGGCTCAATGTGGCGCTGACCGAGGCGATCGCCCTCGGCCACGACTGCGGGCACGGCCCCGGCGGCCACATGAGCGAGGACGCCCTGGGGATCTTCCTCCCCGACGGGTTCGACCACGCCGTCTGGGGAGCCGACGTCTCGGTCGCCGGTCTCAACCTGTGTGCCGAGACGCTCGACGGCATCCGCAACCACTCGTGGTCACGACCTGCCCCCGCCACCCCCGAGGGCGAGGTCGTCAGTTGGGCGGACCGGATCGCCTACCTCTGCCACGACTGGGAGGACGCCGTCTCGGCCGGGATCGTGACGCCGACGCTCCTGCCCGACGTCGTGCTCGGCCTGTGCGGCGAGAGCCGCTCCCGACAACTGCGCACCTTCATCGCAGGGACCGTCGACGCCACGCTGCGCACCGGCAGGGTGGGGATGGACGAAGAGCTGGCCGAAGCACTGGCCGCCTTTCGGCGCTGCAACTACGAGCACATCTACCTCCGCCCCGCTTCGGTGACACAAGGGGCGTCGGTGGTGGCGATGCTGCGCGCCCTGGTGGCGCACTTCACGGACCAGCCCAATCTCATCCCTGGCGTGCGCACCGGGGGCGGCCTCGCCGGGGGCACCGACCACGCCGTCTTCGAAGCCGTCGCCTACGTGGCGGGCATGACCGACCGCTTCGCGGTGGGCATCGCCGTCTCGGACCTGGGCTGGGACCGCGACCGACTCCCCCGGGGCGTCGACTACCTCACCGGACGTTGAGCTCCCGGCGATAGATGCGGGCCGGACCGAGCTCCTCGAGGCGCGTCGCCAGTGCGTCGAATGCGAACGCGGCTTCGCCGGCGGGATCCGCCACACGGACGGGCACGCCGACGTCACCCCCGACCCGGACGGCGGGCACGAGCGGTATCTGACCCAGGAGCGGAACCTCGAGGTCGTCGGCCAGCGCCTGGCCACCGCCGGCCCCGAAGAGCTCGTAACGCGTCCCGTCGTCGCCCGTGAACCACGACAGGTTCTCGACCACGCCGCGCACCGCCAACTTGAGCTTCTTGGCCGCGTAGGCCGAGCGCTGGGCCACGCGCTGGGCGGCGGCCTGCGGAGTCGTGACGACCACGATCTCGGTACGGGGCAGATACTGGCCGAGCGAAAGAGCCACGTCACCGGTGCCCGGCGGCATGTCGATGAGCAGGAAGTCGGGCTCTCCCCAGTACGAGTCGACCAGGAATTGCTCGAGCGCCTTGTGGAGCATGGGCCCACGCCAGATCACCGGTTGCTCGTCGGGCACGAAGAATCCCATCGACAGGCACCGGACTCCGTGGACCACCGGAGGCACGAGCAGGTCGTCGAGGGCGACGGGGCTGCGCGTCACGCCCAGCATCTTCGGCACCGAGAAGCCGTAGACGTCCGCGTCGAGCAACCCGACGTCGTGGCCCCGGGCCGCCAGTGCCACGGCGAGGTTCACCGTCACCGACGACTTCCCGACACCACCCTTGCCCGAGGAGATCCCCACCACCCGGGTGCGCGATCCCGGTGCCATGAAGCGGTTGGGCCGGCCCGCCTCGTGCCCGAGCGGCAGGGGCGGACCTCCGGGCGCCTGGGCGTGCCCGTGGGGAGCCCGACCTCCGTTGACGGGTTCGACGGGCTCGCCCCCGGCCCCGAGCGCCAAGCGGCGGTGGAGCTCCTGACGCTCCTCGTCGGTCATGGTGGACAACTCCACCTTCACCTCGCCTACCCCGGGCAGCGCCCCCACGCTCCGGACCACCAGGTCGACCAGTTCGTCGGCGTCGGGCCAGCGGTCCACGGGCAGGGCCACCACCACCGATGCCTGGCGCCGTCCCGACCGCACGGACCGCACCATCCCGAGCTCGCCGAGGCCGCGCCGCAGCGTGGGGTCTTCGACAGCCGCGGCGGCGGCGCGTATTTCGACATCGGTCGGGGCCACGGCGCCTCTCTCGGAAAGGGTCCGACGGCGCGACCAGGGATTACGCCACGCCCAACCGGTAGACTACTGGTGTGCAATCCGCGCCCGATCTCGGTGGGAACGCCCCCGCCGATCGCCGCTTCTCCGCCGCCGTGGCCGCGGTCACCTCCGCATTCGGCGACCCCACACGCCGCGAGATCTATCTCCACGTCCGATCGCACCCCGGCGCCACAGCCTCGGAGATTGCCGCCGAGTTCTCGGTGCACCCGAACGTGGCCCGACACCATCTCGACAGGCTCGCGGCGGGGGGTTATCTCGAGGTGAGCCTAGAGCGTTCCCCCACCGCGGGGGCGGGTCGACCGTCGAAGCGCTACCGGGCCGCCGACGGCCCGGGTGGCGATCCCACGTTGGACTTCGCCAGCCACCGCGACGACCTGATCGTGGCGCTGCTCGCCGAGGCCCTCGAACTGCTCGGGCCTGTCGAGGCCGAGCGCATGGCCGAACGACTCGGCGAGAACTACGGGAGGGTGCTCGCTGACCGCATGGAGCCGGGCGAAGGACAACGCTCGGTGCGCGCCGCCATGCACGCCATCGCCGATGCCCTCACCGCCCACGGGTTCGCCGCGCACGCCGAGGACCGCGGGGAGTCCACCGCCGTCGTAGCCGAGCACTGCCCGTTCGGTGAGGCTGCTACGCAACACCCCGTGGTCTGCGCGGTGGACCGGGGGCTCGTGCGCGGGCTCCTGGCCGGGTTGTGCGGCGAGGTTGCCGACGCACCCATCCCGGTCGTGCTGTCGTCGCGGGCCCGAGGCGACGACGCCTGCGCGGCGCTGGTCTGAGCCCTGGCGCGCCACTACCTCGACCACGCCTCCACCTCGCCGCCGCGTCCCGAAGTGGTGGCGGCCATGGTCCGCTGGTTGGAGTCTTCCCTTCACACCACCGGCGATCCGGGCCGGGTCCATACCGAGGGCCGCATCGCCCGCGCCACCGTGGAGCAGGGGCGCGAACAGGTGGCGGCGCTGCTCGGGACGCGACCGCGCCAGGTCGTGTTCACCTCGGGCGGGACCGAGGCGGTGAACGCGGCAACGTGGGGGGCCACCCGGGCCCGGCCCGGGCGGCCCACGGTGTTCGCCGATGTCGAGCATTCCTCGGTGCGTGACGCGTCGACACGAGCCGGTGACGTGGTGCGACTCGAGGTCGACGGCATGGGACACCTCGATCCTGCCGCCGTCGAAGACGCCCTGCAGCGCGCCGCGCGCCAAGGCTCTCCCGCTGCGCTGGTGCACTGTCAGCTTGCCAATCACGAGGTCGGCACCCTGCAGCCCGTACGCGACGTCGTCGAGGTGTGCCGGCGTCATGGTGCCTTCGTGCACGTCGACGCGTGCATGGCGGTCGGGCACATGGAGACGGATCTCGATGAGCTCGGAGCCGATCTCGTGTCGGTGAGCGCGCACAAACTGGGCGGACCGCAAGGAACAGGCGCGCTCGTCGTTCGGCGCGGCCTGCGCGTCGAGCCCTGGCTGGTCGGAGGCGAACAGGAACGGGCCCGGCGCGGGGGGCTCGAGAACCTCGCTGGCATCGTCGGGTTCGGGGCGGCCGCCGAAGCATTGACCGCGCCCGGGTGCCTGGCCCGCGAATCGGCCGCGTCCATGCGGCGCACCGTCGCCCTCCTGGCCGCGGCGACGGCGGTCGCCGACGTCGAGATCCTCGGCGATCCCGAGCGACGGGTACCCCACGTGGTGTGCGTCTCCGTGGGTGGGGTCGAGGCCGAGCCGGTCCTGCTCGGCCTCGACCAGAGCGGCATCGCGGCGCATTCGGGCTCGGCGTGCTCGTCGGAATCCCTGGCCCCGTCGCCGGTGCTGGCGGCGATGGGCGTGGACGCCGAGCGCTCGCTTCGGCTGTCGGTCGGATGGTCCACGACCGACGACGACGTTCAGGCGTTCGCGACAGCGTTCCCACGGGTCGTGGCGCAGTTGCGCGCCCTCCGGGCCTGAACCCGACGGTTCGTCAGGGCGCCGACGGCGACGTCGTGGTCGGGGTGGGCCCCGCCGAGGCGGGGACGGGTTGGCCCGCCTTCTGGAATGCCTGGTCGATGAAGGGCCGAGCCGCTTCGACCACGGACGCCGGTGGCCCGTCGGCGAGGAACCGGCGGTACTGGGTGACCGCACCCGCCGCGTTCCCCTCGGTCAGGAACATCGACCCCAGGTACAGGTGGGGCGCGTAGGCGCCGGGCTCGACGCCCTCCGCCGTCTGTTCCTGGGCCTGGGCACGCGACAGCACCGCCGCGTCCTTGGACTGCACGCCCGCCTCGAACTCGAGCCATCCCGACTCTGCCAACGCCATGGGCTGGGTGGGATCCTCGGCGAGCACCTGTCCGTAGAGGCCGAGCGCGCCCGCCGCATCGCCTGACGCCTCGAGCGACTGCGCCTGGGCGAGGGTCCGGCGCTCCTGCGCGGCGCGGCTGAGGCTCACCGATCCCGTCGCCGTCTGGCCCGCGAGCCGGGCCCCGGTCTGCGTCGCCACGACGCCGACCGCCACCGCGGCGACGACGGCCAGGAGTCCCACCACCAACAAGGTGCGGTGCCGGCGTCGCGCCGGCGTCGATCCCCGCCCCGACCCCGGTGTCGACGCGACTGCCCCCGGACCGGACTGGGGAGAGGGAACGCGCTGGAGCGCGCGCAGCACCTCGGCGAGGCGGCGCGTGTAGCGGTCGCGCAGGACCTCGTAGTCCTCTTCGGACAGGTCGCCGGCGTCCCGTTCCCGCTCGAGGTCCTCGAGCGAGTCCAGGAGAAAGGTCCGTTCGTCGTCGAGCTCGTCGCGTGTCAAGGGGCGCGCACTGCCTCCGTGGTGCGGCCGAGAGCGCTGCGCTCGGCCAGGGCCTCGCGCACCAGCGCGCGGTCCTCCACCGAGACCGGTGCCCGCGTGCGGGAGCGCCGGCGCCACAGCACCGTCACCAGTCCGGCCACGGCTAGGGCCAACGCCACGGGAGGAAGGACCCACACCCACGCCGTCCAGCCCTGCACGGGCGGTCGCAACAGGATCCCCGGGCCGTACCGGCTCACGAGGAACGAGTCGATCTGGCTGTCACTTTGTCCGGCGCGCACCCGGGCCGCCACGGCGTGACTGATGGCCACGGCCGTCGACGCCGACGAATCGGCCACCGAGATGCCGTCACAGCTCGGGCACCGCACCAGGGCGTCGATGGCATCGACCCGTTGCGCCGGGGTGGGGGCGGGGCCGCCCCGAGACGCCCCGACGCCGAGGGCGACGGCGACCACGACGACGAGCGCGGCCATCGGCAGCCAGCTCGGCAAAAGGCGCGCACGGGTGCGGCTCATCCTTGGCCCCTGTCGGCCCGCGCCAACCAGTAGTCGAGAGCGGCGTTGGTCATGGGGCCGTCGAAATGGGCGACCACGATGCCGCTCGGAGAGACGATGAACGTCTCGGGCGGCCCGCGTACGCCGAAGTCGAGGGCGATCTGGCCGTCGCCGTCGACCACCGCCGGCCACGCAGCGCCCGTGGATCGCATGAAGCTGCGCGCCGTCGAGGCCGAGTCGTCGAACACCACACCCACGAGGGCGGCATCGGCCGGTGACCGGTGTGCGTAGGCGAACGCGACGAGCTCGGGCTGTTCCTGTTGGCACGGGGCGCACCAGCTGGCGAAGAAGTTCACGACCACCCAGCGGCCGCGCCACGCCTGCAGATTGAACGAGCCACCGGCGAGGGTCGGGCCCGCCAGGGCCGGTGCGACCTGGCCGACAAGAGGGGTATCGACCTCGGTGACCGTCTGAGGAGGGCTGGTGGCGAGCAGCGCGATGAGGGCGGCGCCCGCCACGAGTGCGATCCCCGCCACCCATCGGGCCGTGTGCCGGCGGTGGGTGGGGGCGCCGGGGCCGGCGTCGTCGCTCGCCGTGACGGTCACGGGGAGCCGGCCGGGACGGGCTCGGGCACGGGCCTCTCGTCGCCGGGTTCGTCGGGCTCGACATCGCGCCGCGGTGCGGGGCGCAGCGCGTCCGAGGCACCGAGGGCATCACCGGATCCGGTGCTGCCGTCGCCGGCCTCCACCGCGGGCACGGGCGCCGACACCGGGTCGGTGGGGCGGCGACGCTTGCCGGGAACCGCCGCCAGGGCGGAGCCGAGGACGAGCAGCAACCCGCCGCCCCACAACCAGACCACGAGGGGTTGGACCGTGACGCCGATCGTCACCGGTCCACCCGCGGTGGTCGGCAGTGCGTCCACAGTGAGGTACACATCGTCTTCGAGGCTCGAGTCGATCGCCGGCGTCCCTACCGCCTCGGTGTTCTGACCGTATTGGCTCACGGCCGGAAACAGAGGCCCGTGGCCGTCGACCCGGATGACGGCCTCGGTGGCGGTCCGGGCCGGTGTCCGAATCTGGGTCAGGCCCTCGAACGCGATGCGATGGCCGTCGGTCGATGCCACCTGACCCGGGCGCAGCGTCACCTCGCTGCGGTGGCCGAAGGATGTGGCCGCCGCCAGGGCCACAGCGATCACCACCACGCCGAGGTGCACCACCATGCCCCCGTTGGCGCGCCCCACGAGACCGCGCCACACCCCGGCCCCACTGCGGTGGGCGGCTCGAGCCGACAGCACGAGCTGGCGGACGTTGGCGGCGGCCGCGAAACCACCGAGCCCGAAGGCCAGCAGCGGTGCGAGCCCCCGCACACCGCCGGCCACGCACCCCACGATCACGAGCGCCCCGATCCAAGCGGGCACGGTGAGGCGGCTCCGCAACGTGCCCGCCGTCGTCTTGCGCCAGGGCAGAGCGGGCCCGATCGACATGAGAAAGAGCAGGGCCAGGCCGATGGGCAGGGTCATGGCGTTGAAGTACGGCGCCCCCACGGTCACCTGCTGGCCGCGAAACGCCTCGTAGAGCAGAGGGAACACCGTGCCGAGCAGCACCACGAAGGCGAAGGCGACGAAGAGCAGGTTGTTCACCAAGAACGCGCCCTCCCGGCTCATCACCGAGTCGATGCCGCCGGGCGATCGCAGCCGGTCACCGCGCCACGCGATGAGGCCCACCCCCGTCGCCAGCACGACCGCGAAGAAGCCGAGCAGCAGCGGCCCGATGTCGGAGTCGGAGAACGCGTGCACGGACTCGATCACTCCGGATCGGGTGAGGAACGTCCCCAGGATGGTGAGGCTGAAGGTGGCGATCACGAGCGACAGGTTCCAGACGCGCAACAGACCGCGTCGCTCTTGGACGAGCACGGAGTGGAGATACGCAGTGGCGCACAACCACGGGAGGAAGGATGCGTTCTCGACGGGGTCCCACGCCCAGAACCCTCCCCACCCGAGCACCTGGTAGGACCACCACGCACCGAGCACGATCCCGACGGTCAGGAATGCCCACGCGAACAACGTCCACCGGCGCGTGGCGAGCTGCCAACCCTCGCCGATCCTCCCGGTGATGAGCGATGCGATGGCGAACGCGAAGGGGATCGTGAAGCCGACGAAGCCCAGATAGAGGATGGGGGGATGGAACGCCACCAGCGCGTTGTCCTGCAGCAGGACGTTGGGGCCGAGCCCGTTGGCGGGCACCACCCCGGCGACGGTGCGGAACGGATCGGAGGGCCCGGCCATGAGCCCGAAGAAGAAGGCGGCCACGACGAGGGTGACCAGTGTCGCCCAGCCAACGAGGGGATCAGACGCCTGGCGACGGAACCGCCACACCATCGCCGCGATGTACCCGGCCAGGATGAGCCCCCACAGCAGGATCGAACCGGCCAGGGCGGACCACATGCCCGTGATCGTGTAGAGCAGCGGCGTGGACCGGCTGTTGTTGGCGGCCACGAAGGCGAGGGAGAAGTCGTGGGTGAGGAGGGCACGCTCCATGGCCACGGTGGCGACGATCGCGCCCAGGAGCACGAGCGCGGCATACAGGCGTCCGGTGCGCACCAGCTCGGGACGGTTGCGCGCCAGCCCGTAGGCGATCACCGCCACGCCGATGATCGACCCCGCCAAGCTGAGCAGGACGCCGCTGTGCCCGAGGGCGGCGTTCACCGCGTGGTCCCGTTGGGCGCCCTGACTCGGTTGGGATGCGCCTGGACGTATTGCGCGGTGTGATCGACGATGAGCTGGTCCGAGACGAACGAGCTCCCGGAGAAGTGACCAACCACCACGACCGGGATTTCGGGTTGGAAGAGCTGGGGCGGGTTGCCGTGATTGACGACGTCCACCCGGTGCCTGGTGCCCGCCGCCACGAAGGCGACGCCGCCCGGTATGCGGTGCACGGTGCCGGGGACGACGACACCCTCGAGCCGGAACGTCTGGGAGCCGAGGGTCGCCCGGTGCGCCAGAGCCTGGTCCACGGTCTCGAAGTAGTTCAGCGAACTGCCCAGGCCCTCGACGAGGAGCACTGCGAACGCCCCCACGAGGATCGCACCGACCACCCACAGCCGCCACCGGCGGGGGCGTGGTCGCGCCGCACGGTCGGAGGCGGCAGGGCGCGCCGGTGGCGGCGCGTCTTCGGCGCCGAGCGCCGGCGACGTGGGGGGCGTGGTGAGGACGGTCGGTTCGCTCATGGGTCGTGACGAGACGGGGCGCGCGCCGCTGATCGTTCGAGGCGCTGGCGCCGGCGCCACAGGATGGCGGCGTAGGCCGCCAGCACACCAAAGGCGATGGCGTAGCCGGCGTCGATATACCTCATGGCGTCCCAGTCATGCTTGACGCCCGGTTCCAGCCAAGGCCCCGTCGGGATCGATCACCGGGGCAGTGCCCTCGGCCCAACGCTCGTGCAGCGCCACGTCGAGCTCGGAGTCCTGGAGGTGCTCCGACAACACCTCGATCCGGTAGCGGATGGCGAGCATCCACGCGAACAGCAGGGTGAAGGCGACGAATCCGAGCAGTAGCGTCCACGCCATCGATCCGTGGATCGTGGGGGACAGATTGGCATTGAGGACGGTTGCGCCCTGGTGCAGCGTGTGCCACCAGTCCACCGAGAAGTGCACGATCGGGACGTCCACGGCGGCGACGAGAGCCACGACCGCGCTGCGCCGCGCCCGTGAGTCGGGGTCGGCCGGCACCCGGCGCACCGCCATGTACCCGAGCAGCAGCACGAGCAGCAACGCCGTCGAGGTGAGGCGGGCGTCCCACGCCCACCACACCCCCCACGTCGGCCGCCCCCAGATCGAACCGGTCACGAGCGTGAGGGCGGTGAAGACGATGCCCACCTCCACGGCCGACACCGCCAACCGGTCCCAGAAGCGGCTCCGCGTCCGGGGCCACAACCACAGGACGCTGGATGCGGCGGCCACGCCGAACGCCAGGTACAACGCCACCCACGCGATGGGCGGGTGGATGTAGACCAACCGGACGAGGTTGTGCTGGACCTGATCGGGAGGAGTCACCCACAGCCCGAGCCAGATGGTGGCAGCCAGGGCCAGCGCGGCGGCGATGCCGAGACCCCGCACGACCCAGGCGGCGCGAGGGCTCCACGGCGCCACGGCCGGGTCCATCTGGCTCATGAGGCTTCCTGGAGCGGCCCGAAGATGACGACCCCCAGGGCGAGATAGACCGCCGCGAACACGAGGAGGAGGCGAACCCAAGGATCACCGGTGCTGCCCGAGTCGATGCCCAGCGCGGCCTGCCAGGCTCGCGTCCCCGCCAACAAGACGGGAGCCGCCACGGGCAGGAACAAGAACGGGAGCAGCGTCTCGCGTACGCGCAGCCCCGCCGCGAGGGCGCCGTACAGGGTGCCGGCCGCGGCCAGACCGGCCGTCCCGGCCAGGCCCGCCACCACGATCGACGCGTACGAACGAATGTGCGAGCCGTAGAGCACCACGATGCCGGCCGTGAGGACCACCTCGAGCACGACCATCTGCACCGCCACTGCCGCCGACTTGCCCAGGAACACGCCCGCAGGATCGAGCCCCGAGAGACGCAAGCCGTCCCGGGCACCGTCGGGTGCTTCGACAGCAAAGCTCCGCTGCACGGCGAGCACGCTGGCAAAGAGCACGGCCACCCAGAACAGACCGGGCGCGGCGTGGGCCATCGGGGCGCGGTCGGGGCCCAGCGCGAACGCGAACAGGACGAGCACCATGACGGCGACGGGCACGACCTGGTGCATGACGACGCGTGAGCGCAGCTCGATGCGGAGGTCCTTGCCAGCCACCAACACGGTGTCACGCCACATGGACGCTCCCGGATACCGACCGCAGGGCGTCCACGGCCCCGCTCCGGCGCGCCACGCCGGCGCCCACGTCGCGTACGCCGACGACGCGACCACCCACCAGGGACACCACCCGATCCGCCAACGGCACCGACGCCTCGGGCTCGTGGGATGCCAGAAGGACCGTGGCGCCTTCGCCCACGACTTCGGAGACGAGCTCTCCGAGGACAGCCCTGGCGCCGGCGTCGAGCCCGGCGTGAGGCTCGTCGAGGAGCCAGAGCTCGGGACGACGCATCACGAGCAGGGCGAGCGCCACCCGCCGGCGCTGGCCGGCGGAGAGACGACCCACCGGGGTGCGACGCACCCGGCCCCCGAGCTCCAGTCGGTCGAGCACCGCGTCGAGGTTCGACACGCTGGCGCCGGCGGCCTTTGCCGAGAAGCGCACGTTCTCGGCAACGGTCAGGTCGTCGTAGAGGGCGGCGGCGTGGCCGAGCATGCCCACCCGCCGGCGCAACGCGGGCGCATCCCGGCGCAGATCACACCCGAGCACCGTGCCCTCGCCCCCCGTCAGTGGTAGTAAGCCAGCGCACAGCCGCAACAAGCTCGTCTTGCCCGCCCCGTTGGGCCCCTCGAGAACGACCACTTCACCCTGGGCGACGGCGAGATCGACGCCGGCCAGGGCCGGAAACCGCCCGGTCACGCAAACGGCGGTAGTGAGGAGGACTGCGGGGGCCATGGCCTGGCGCCCATGCTACGGGGGACCCCCTGTGTGATTCCAAGCGGGAGCCGCCTCCGGCCTGGACCGGCACCAGCCGAAGGCCGAGGGGCGGTGGAGGGCGGTGCGCCGATGGTCAGCTGACGGTCAGACGGCTCAGACCGAGGCTCCTGAGCACGTCCGCGCTCACCGAGGACAGCCAATGGAGGTTGTTGGTGAGGAGGAGCACCCCGAACATCACGAGCGCCACGCCCGACACCACGTTCACGAGGAACAGACGCCGTTTGAACCGGCCGAACAGCGAGGTCAGCCTGCCGAAGGCGAGCCCGGTGGCGAGGAACGGCACGCCCAGACCCAGCGAATAGGCGACGAGCAGCGTGACGCCCGACACCAGGGTGGCCCGGGTGGCGGCGAGCCCGAGGACACTTCCCAGGACGGGCCCGATGCACGGAGTCCACCCGAAGGCGAAGGCCATGCCGAGCACCGGAGGTGCCCACACCCCCAATCTCGACGGCAGGGGATGAAAGCGACGCTCGCGTAGCAACCGGTCCGGGGTGGCGAAGCCCACCATCGTCACGCCGAAGACGACGACGAGCACGCCGGCGGCGATGTCGAGCTGGCGTTGGTGGCCGAGAAGAAGGTGGCCAAGCCCCGACGCGGCGGCGCCGAGGGCCGTGAACACGATCGTGAAGCCGACGACGAAGCCGAGCACGCCCCGCACGAGCGGAGCCAGATCGCGTGCCTTGCCCGTCTCGATCTCGGCGGCGGACAGGCCCGACACCATGGAGACGTACCCGGGGACGAGCGGCAACACGCACGGCGAGAGGAACGACAGCATCCCGGCCCCGAACGCCACCAGCACACCCAGCGGGTCGGCCGAGATCGTGGCGTGTGCGGTCAGTGCCGCCGCCGACATCATCATCACGACGCCGGTGGCGTCGCCTCGGGGTCAGCGGTTCTGCACACGGAGGAGCTCCACGTCGGCGTCGACCATCATGGCGACCAGGTCGGCGAAGGTCACGGTCTTCTCCCACCTGAGCTCGGTCTTCGCCTTGGTGGCATCTCCCACGAGGAGGTCCACCTCGGCGGGGCGGAGGAACTTGTCGTCCACCACGACATGCTCGTTCCAGTCGAGGCCGACATGTGCGAAGGCGATCTCGCACAACTCGCGAACCGAGTGGGTCTCGCCGGTGGCCACCACGAAGTCGTCGGGCTGGTCCCGTTGCAGCATCAACCACATGGCGCGCACGTAGTCGCCGGCGAATCCCCAGTCCCGCTGGGCGTCGAGATTGCCGAGGAAGAGCTTCTCGTCTGTGCCCGCCGCGATCCGGGCCACCCCGTGGCTGACCTTGCGCGTCACGAACTCGAGCCCGCGGCGGGGGCTCTCGTGGTTGAACAACATGCCCGAGGACGCGTGCAGGCCGTAGCTCTCGCGGTAGTTCACGGTGATCCAGTGGCCGTACACCTTGGCCACGCCGTACGGGCTACGGGGGTAGAACGGCGTCGTCTCGCTCTGCGGAACCTCCTGCACCTTGCCGAACATCTCCGAGGACGACGCTTGGTAGAAGCGGATCTCGGGGTCGGCGATGCGGATGGCGTCGAGCACGCGCGTGACGCCGAGGGCGGTCGTCTCGCCCGTCAGGACAGGTTGGGTCCACGAGGTCTGGACGAAGGACTGGGCGGCCAGGTTGTAGACCTCGGCCGGACGGTGCTCACGCAGGATCCCGATGAGCGAGATCTCGTCGAGGAGATCACCCGCCACCAGCGAGACGCGGTCCTGGATGTGGGCGATGCGCTCGAAGTTCAACGTCGACGACCGCCGCACCATGCCGATGACCTCGTAACCCTCCTCCAAGAGGAGCTCGGCCAGGTACGACCCGTCCTGCCCGGTGATGCCGGTGATCAGAGCCCTCTTACGCATGGTTCACTCGCTTCGTCGGTCCGTCACGGCCCCTCAACGCCCCTGCCAGCGCGGTGCTCGTTTTTCCAGGAAGGCAGCGATGCCCTCGGCGGCGTCCTCTGTCTGCGCCGTGAGCGAGAGCATGGCATGGAGGTGGGCGAGCGCTGCGGGGGCCGCCATGTCCCATACAGCGTAGAACGCATCGCGACCGAGCTTCATCGCAGCCGGCGACTTGGCTGCCAGTGTCGCGGCCAGCTCGGACACGGCCGCGTCGAGCTGGGCGTGGGGCACGACCCTGGTCACGAAGCCCAGCCGATGCCCTTCGGCGGCGTCGACCACCCGACCGGTGAGCATCAGCTCGAGCGCCTGCTTAGGGGGCATGGAGCGAACCAGGGGAACCGTGATCATGTAGGGCCAGAGGCCCACATTGATCTCGGGCGCTCCGAAGCGGGCCTGCTCGGAGGCGACGACCATGTCGCAGGCCAGCGCGAGCCCGAAGCCTCCTGCCATCGCGAAGCCCTGCACGCGGGCCACGGTGGGCTTGCCCAGGTTCCACAGCGCGCCGAACACCTCGGCCAGGACGCCGCGCTCCTCGTGGACCGACAGGACACCGGCGTCGGGGTCGTCGTCCCCCCTCATCTTCCCGAGGTCCGCCCCGGCGCAAAAAGCTTGGTCGCCCGCCCCGGCCAGCACGACGACACGCACGGCACGGTCACCGGCGGTCTCGGCCAGGGCCCGACCGAGACCGCGCATGACCTCCCACGACATGGCGTTGCGACGTTCGGGACGGTTGATCGTGATACGGGCCACGCCCCCGTCGACCTGGTACAAGACGGTCGGGGTTCCCGAGACCCCGCCCTCGTGGGCGACGGCGTCGGCGTCAAGCTCGGACACCCGAGCGACGGTAGTGCCCGGCCCCTGCCCAAGCCCAGCCAGCCCATCCCGGCCCAGCCCGGCCCGTCCCCGCAGTAGCGTGGCGGGGCCGTGGCCAGACCCGTCGTCGCCATCGTGTCGTTCCGCCTGGGCGGCTCCGACGGAGTGGCGGTCGAGGCGACCAAATGGGCCGGCGCCCTGGACACGCTGGGTTTCGAGGTCCGCACGGTGGCCGGAGAGGGCCCGGTCGACCGGCTCCTGCCCGGCTTGGCCATCGGCGCACCCGAACCCCCGAAGCCGGCCGAGGTCGAAGATGCGTTGCACGACGCGGCGCTGGTGGTCGTGGAGAATCTGTGTTCGCTCCCCCTCAACGAACGCGCCGCGGCAGTCGTCGCCGGGGTGCTGGTGAACCGACGGACCGTGATGCACCACCACGACCTCCCCTGGCAGCGCGAGCAGTACTTCGGCTATCCCCCGCCACCCGACGACCGTGCCTGGATCCACGTCACGGTGAACGAACGGTCGCGGCGCGAGCTCGACGCGGTCGGGATCGCGGCGACGGTGGTGCGCAATACCTTCGACGTCGACGCCCCCCGAGGTGAGCGCGACGCCACTCGCGCCGCGCTCGGCCTGGGCGACAGAACGCGCCTCGTCCTCCAGCCGACACGGGCCATCGCGAGGAAAAATGTCGGTGGAGGCATCGCGCTGGCCGAGGCCCTGGACGCCGCGTTCTGGCTCCTCGGGCCGGCCGAGGACGGCTTCGGACCCGACCTAGACCGGCTCGTGGCACAGGCTCGCTGCCCGTGCCTGCTCGGCCCCGGAGCGCTGGGGCCAGCGGCGCGTGTCGTCGACGCCTACGCGGCGTGCGACGTCGTCGTGCTCGGGTCCACGTGGGAGGGGTTCGGCAACCCGGCCGTCGAATCGGCGGTGCACCGGCGTCCCCTCGCCATCGGCCCGTACCCGGTCGCCGCCGAGCTCGCCGCCTTCGGGTTCCGGTGGTTCGCGTACGACGACCCGGCCGCGATCTCCGCCTTTCTCGATGCCCCGGACCCGTCGCTGCTCGAACACAACCACCTGGTCGCCCGCCAACACTTCGCGCTGGCAGACCTGCCCGCTCGGATCGGGCGCGTCCTCGAGTCCGCGGGGTGGGCTTTGCCGTAGGTCACGCCGCAGCGGAACCGGAGCGAAACCGGGCCGGAGCCGGTGCCGATGACCGGGCCGGGGGCCGGACCGGAGGGCCGCGCACTCACGGCCGGTACGCTTCGGATATGGCGACCCGTCGTCCCGCCGGCCCTGGCGCCAGTGCCAAGCGATTGCCCGCCGACCGCCGCCGTCAACAGCTCCTCGATGTGGCCTTGCAGCTCTTCGCCGAGCGCGGCTTCAACGCCACCACCATGGACGACATCGCCGAAGCGGCCGGCGTCACCAAGCCCCTGCTCTACCAGCACTTCGAGTCCAAGCGCGCCTTGTACCTCGAGCTCCTCGACTCGGTGTCCCACACCATGCTCGAGGCCATCGGGAAGGCGATCGCGGCCGCCGGGGGCCCCCGCCAGCAGGTCGAAGGCGGGTTCGCCGCGTACTTCCATCTCGTGGTGACCCACGCTGACGCTTTCCACCTGCTCTTCGGCAGCGAGGTCCCCAATGACCCGGAGCTGTCGGGGGCGGTGCGGAAGGTCGAGGACGGCATCGCCGAGTCCATCGACGTCCTGATCGACGCCGGGCTCGACGAGGACCACCGCCGGCTCCTCGCCTTCGCCGTGGTCGGCATGGCCGAAGGGGCCAGTCGCCATTTCCTCGCCGAGCGCGACCCCGCTGAGGGTGATCCCCACGAGTCCGAGGCAACCCGCCTGGCGCGTCGCCTCGCCGACCTGGCGTGGGCCGGGCTCCGTTCAGTGCACCCCGACTGAGCCCGGACGAGGTCGCCCCCTGCCCCCCGGGACGAAAAGCCGACCCGCCAGGTAGGCTTTCGGCGACGGCCCCGCATCGGGCGGGGACCGCGACGGAGGTGCCACCATGGGAACTCGGGCCCGGTCCTTATTCAGCTTCCCGAACCCGGTGAACGAGGTGGCCGCCCGGGTGGTGGCGGGCGGTGTCGTGGTGCTGTGCGTGCTGGCCATGGCCCTGGGACAGCCGTGGCTGCTCGTCCCCCTCGCCTACGGCTTCTGGGCACGGGTGCTCACCGGGCCCACGTTGAGCCCGCTGGGTCAACTGGCCACCAGGGTGATCGCACCTCGGCTCCGGGTTCCCCCCCGACCGGTGGCCGGGCCGCCCAAACGCTTCGCACAGGCGATGGGTGTGGCCTTCTCCTCTGCGGCCGTCGTGCTGTGGTTCGGGCTGGGTGCGCACCTCGCGGCCTGGGTCGTCGTCGGGCTCCTGGCGGCGGCGGCGCTGCTCGAGTCCGCCTTCGGCCTGTGCCTGGGCTGCCGGGTGTTCGCCGTGCTGATGCGGGCCGGGCTGGTCCCCGACACGGTGTGCGAGGCATGCGCCGACCTCTCGCAGCACGTGCCCGAGCTCCGGCGAGAACCCGTCGGGATCTGAGCGCGGCGCCGCGCCGAGAGCGCAGCGAACGCGAGCGCTATCCCAGTCGGGGCACGAGCGCACCGATGAGCACCGACAGTTCTCGGGCGCAGTCGATGTAGTCCTGGTCGTTGCCTCCGGCCGGGTCCACCACGTCACCCTGGACGAGCGGATCCACCCCGGCCAGCCCCAGCGTGGCGACGCGCTCGGGAAGGGGAGACGCACCCTCGGGGAGGTGGCCCACGAGGAAACGCAACGTCGCGGTGCGCTCCGCGCCCATCGAATGGCGTCGTCGGATGTACGCGACGTGCTCGCTCGCCATGGCCACCACCAGGTCGGCCGCCATCACGTCGGCGTCGGTGATCTGACGGCTGCGGTGCGCCGCGGCCTGGAGGCCGACCGAGACGAGCGCTTGACGGGTGCGGATGCTGACCGGCTGGTGCTCGATGACATGGGTTCCTGCCGTGGTGACGCGCACCTCGAGCCCACTGGACTCGAGCATCACCCCGGCCATCACCGAACGCGCCGCGTTGCCGGTGCACAGGAACAGGACGTGCGAGGTCATCGATCAGGCCGGGTCGGCGCGCTCGTCTCGGACCGCCCCGTCGGGGCGACACCGGCGACGTCGATCACCGGTCGAGCCGAAGCGGGGGCCCCGGTGCGGGACGGGGGCGGAGATCAGTTGATGTGAATGCCCGAGACGGCCCGGGCGATGATGAGTCGCTGGATCTCGGAGGTTCCCTCGAAGATGGTGTAGATCTTCGAGTCCCGGTGCCAACGCTCCACGGGGTGCTCGCGGATGTAGCCGTAGCCGCCCATGATCTGGATGGCCTGCTCGGTGACCCATACCGCCGTCTCACCCGCGTATAGCTTGGACATCGACCCTTCGCCCGCCACGAACGGCTTGCCCGTCCTGCCCATCCATGCGGCGCGCCACACGAGCAACCGCGACGCGTCGATGCGCATCTTCATGTCGGCGAGCTTGAACGCGATGCCCTGGTTCTCGATGATGAGGCGACCGAACGCCTTGCGTTCCTTCGCGTAGTCGAGGGCGTACTCGTACGCGGCCCGCGAGATGCCGAGGGCCTGGGCCCCCACCGAGGGACGCGTGGCCTCGAACGTCGCCATGGCGGCCTGGGAGCTGGACTTCTTCCCTTCACGCGCCCGGGCCATCTTGGCGTCGAGCTTCTCCTTGCCTCCGAGCAGGCAGTGTCCCGGGACGCGGACGTCGTCGAGCACCACCTCGCCGGTGTGCGAGGCACGGATCCCCATCTTCTTGAATTTCTGTCCGGCCGACAGGCCCGGTGTCCCCGGGGGCACGATGAAGCTGGCCTGGCCCCTCGAGCCGAGCTCGGGGTCGACGGCCGCCACCACCACGTGGATATCGGCGATCCCACCGTTGGTGATCCAGGTCTTCGTCCCGTTGATCACCCACTCGTCCTTGGCCTGGTCGTAGACGGCGCGGGTCCGCAACGAGCTCACGTCGGAGCCGGCATCAGGCTCTGACACGGCGAACGCGGCGAGCTGGATCTTGTCGGGCGTGCCGAAACACTGGGGGCCCCACTCGCCCAGTTGTTCGGGCGTCCCGTTGGCGACGATGCCGGCGAGCCCGAGGGCGCTGCCGAAGATGGCGAGACCGATGCCTGCGTCGCCCCACGCCAGCTCCTCGTTGGCGATCGGCATCATGAGCCCGCCGGGATCGAAGAAGCACTGGGTCATGAAGTCGAAGGAATACAAGCCGATCCGGGCGGCCTCCTCGATGATCGGCCACGGGGTCTCCTCCCGTTCGTCCCACTCGTGGGCGGCCGGTCGGATGACGTCCTCGGCGAAGTCGTGCACCCACTTCTGGATCTGGAGCTGATCTTCGCTGAGATCGAGCGAGAACTCGGACATGTCTTCCCCTTGGTCCAAGCACCGATCCGGGCAGGCGTCCCGGTCGGCACGGTTGCGGCCCGACCGCGTGCCCGGATGGGCGGGAGCGGCCTTGTCCTATCCGTTGTTACTCAACGGTAACCTATGGGCGGTGGCTTCGACAACCGTTTGCGCCGAAGTTGTCAGTCCCGCCCGCATGACCAGGGAGAACACCAGGGCCACGGCCAGAACCACCCCGCCCTCCACGAAGGGGACGCCGACGCCGAGAAGCTCGTAGGAGAGGCCGCCCACCGCCGGTCCGACGATGCGGGCCAGGGCCGAGAGCCCTTGCTGGGCACCGAGGGCCGTGCCGTGGGCGTCGCGGCCGACCCGGGCCACCACGAGGGCGTTGAGCGCCGGCGTGCACAAGCTCTGCCCGGCAGCCACGAGCAACAGAGGGACGACCAGGTCGGCACGGCTGTGGACCGTCGGCAGGAGCAGGAGCCCGACGGCCTCGGTGACCAGACCGACGCGCAGGCACACGATGTCGCCGAGGCGCGCCGCGATCGGACGCACGAGTCCCGCCTGGACCACCACCGCCACCACCCCCACCATGGCGAAAACGACCCCGATCGACGCCAGGCCGAAACCGAGACGTCGCTGCCCGAACAGCGCGAAGGTCGCCTCGAAGGCACTGAACGACACGATGAGCAGCGCCGTGACCGTGGCCGGAACCGCGATCCTCGACAGCACGGCGCGCAGCGACTGCGAAGATCGGCCAGCGCGGATGCCGCTCGAGCCGGGCCCCGGTTCGGCCTGTGTCCCCGGCAGCCCCCGTGTCTCGGGCAGTCGTCGGATCGCGATGACGGCGTTGAGCCCGGCGATGGCCGCGGCTACGAAGAACGGAATGCGCGCCCCGCCCAGCGCAGCCAGCCCGCCGATGGCCGGGCCGACGACGAACCCGACACCGTACGCCGCGCCCAGGAGCCCGAACACGCGCACGCGGTCCTCGGGGCCGACCATGTCGGTCGCCGACGCCTGGGCCACCGCGACGCTGCCCCCCGAGGCACCGTCAAGGACACGCGCCACCATGAGGAGCCACAGCGAGCCGGCGACCCCGGTGAGGAGGCTCGCCGCCGCGGTGCCCGCCAGCGACAGGATCAGCAAGGGTTTGCGCCCCACCCGGTCCGACAATCTCCCGAGCAAGGGCGCACTGAGGAACTGCGCCGCGGAGAACGCGGCCAGGAGGAGTCCGACCGACGCCGGACCCGCGCCGAGGCGCCGGGCGTAGAGCGGCAGCAGCGGGACGACGATGCCGAAGCCGAGGAGATCGACGGCGACCGTCGTCCAGAGCACGCCGAAACCGGGCGGAAGACCACGACCCGCGTTGTGCAGGCCGAAAAGAGAGGCGCGCCCCGACGCTCGGGCGTCCGACATAGATCACAGCAGAGGGCAGCGGTCCCTCAGCGTCAAGTCGGGCCCGGGGCGAGTCACCGGCCGTGACCGGCGCCGGTCGGTCAGGTCGTGGCGGCCCGAACCTCGGTCGCCTGCAGGCCCTTGGGTCCTTCTGTCAGCTCGAACTCGACCGACTGCCCCTCCTCGAGGCTGCGGTAGCCGTTCATCTGGATAGCGGAGTGGTGGACGAAGACGTCGTCTCCATCCGGCTGGGCGATGAAGCCGTAACCCTTCTCTGCGTTGAACCACTTGACCGTTCCCGATGCCACTTCATTCTCCCCTCTGTGCTCCTGCATCCCCCCACGCGCCCAAAAGGTAGCAGTGACCGATCGCACCTGGGGGTTTCACCGAGCCGGGCCCGCCTCTCGCCCACGGGTCCGGGAGCCGGTTCAGCGGTGCAGACGGGTGCCGTCGGGCCCGTCCTCGACCACCCAGCCCCGGGCCTCGAGGTCGCGTCGGATGGCGTCGGCCCGGGGGTAGTCGCCGTCGGCGCGGGCCCCGTCGCGCTCGGCCACCAATCCCATCGTCTCTGCATCGAGATCGGCCTCGGACGCAGCGAGCAAGATGCCGAGCGCGTTGCACAGCACCGCAACGGTGACGGCCAGGCGGCGACCTTGGTCGGGGTCACCGGCATCGGCGGCCGAATTGGCCCGGCGGGCGAGATCGAAGATCTCGGCCAGAGCCCCGGGGGTGTCGAGGTCGTCGTCCATGTGCTCGACGAACGACGCCACGGCGCCGGCGTCGGCGCCGACACTCTGCGCCTGCGACGCCGTGACACCGGACGTCGACGCCACGAGGTCGAACCGTCGTGCCAGGTCGTCGAGACGGGTGAGGCCCTGCTCGGCCTGCTCGACGGTAGACGGCGTCACCTCGATGGGCGAGCGGTAATGGGCACGCAGCACCAACAGCCGGTAGGCGCGGGGGTCGGCGCGCTTGAGGAGATCGGGAAGAGAGGTGAAGTTCCCGAGAGACTTCGACATCTTCTCGCCCCCGACCATCACCCATCCGTTGTGGACCCAGTGGCGGGCAAAGGCCTTGCCCAGCCCGACGGCCTGGGCGCGCTCGTTCTCATGATGGGGAAAGGCGAGGTCGAGGCCCCCGCCGTGGAGGTCGAAGTCCTCGCCGAGGAGGTCGAGCGACATCACGACGCACTCGGTGTGCCAGCCCGGTCGACCGGGGCCCCAGGGCGAGTCCCAGGTGGGCTCGCCGGGCCGGGCCTTCTTCCACAGCACGAAGTCCAAGGGCGAGCGCTTCTCCTCGCCCGGGTCGACGCGCGCCCCGGCGCGCAGCGAGTCGAGGCTCTGGCGGGCCAGGAGGCCGTAGCCGTCGATCTCGTCCACCGAGAGGTAGACGCCGTCGGAGGTCTCGTAGGCGACGCCGGCGTCCACGAGGGCGGCGATCAACTCGACCATGTCGGCGACGAAGGCGGTGGCGTGGGGGGTCTCGGTGGGCCGCTTCACCCCGAGGGCATCGACGGCGTCCCACCACACCGCCTCGTACTGCGCGGCGACCTCGGCCTCGCTCCGGCCGTCCTGCGAGGCCCGGTTGATGATGTTGTCGTCGATGTCGGTGATGTTCGACACGAAACGGACTTCGAGACCCTTGAACTCGAGGAAGCGTCGCAGCACGTCGAAGACGAGGGCCATGCGGCCGTGGCCGAGGTGCGGCACGTCGTAGACGGTGAGGCCACAGACGTAGATCGACACGCGGCCTTCCTCCCGTAGCTCGAGAGGCCGGACGGTGCCCGTCGCAGTGTCATGAAGGCGCAGCACTCGGAGTACGGTAACCGCACCGTGGACACCACCGTGGACGTCAGCACGACCACCGCAGTGCGGCCGCCCGAGCTCGAGGAGCCGCGGGCGCCCGAGGTCCCCGACAAGCCCTCGCTCGAGGGTCTCGAGGCCAAATGGTCGGCCCGGTGGGAAGCGGCGGGTACCTACCGGTTCGACCGGACCGCACCCCGGGCGCAGGTCTTCGCCATCGACACACCGCCCCCGACCGTGTCGGGCTCGCTCCACATCGGCCACATGTTCTCGTACACCCACACCGACGCCATCGCCCGCTTCCGGCGCATGCGTGGTCACGACGTCTTCTACCCGATGGGCTGGGACGACAACGGCCTTCCCACCGAACGCCGCGTGCAGAACTACTACGGCGTCCGGTGCGACCCCAGCCTTCGCTACGACCCGTCCTTCACTCCTCCCGAGAAGCCGGGCAAGGACGTCATCTCGATATCGAGGCCGAACTTCATCGAGTTGTGCGACCGGCTCGTGGTCGAGGACGAGAAGGCGTTCGAGCACCTGTGGCGCACGCTCGGCCTGTCGGTTGACTGGAGCCAGACCTACGCCACCATCGACACCACGTCGCGGCGCACATCTCAGCGCTCCTTCCTCGAGATGCTGCGGGCCGGCCATGTCTACTCGGCGGAAGCGCCCACCCAGTGGGACGTGGACTTCCAGACGGCGGTGTCCCAGGCCGAGATGGAAGACCGCGAGCTCCCCGGCGCCTACCACCGACTCCGCTTCGCACGGGCGTCCGACGACGGCGTGGTCGAGATCGAGACGACACGCCCGGAGCTGCTCGCCGCCTGCGTGGCCCTCGTCGCCCACCCCGAGGATGATCGTTACCGTGCCGTCGTCGGCCACGACGTGGTCACGCCCTTGTTCGAGGTCCCGGTGCCGGTGCTCTCCCACCCGCTCGCCGATCCCGAGAAGGGCTCGGGCATCGCCATGATCTGCACCTTCGGGGACACCACGGACGTGACGTGGTGGCGCGAGCTGTCGCTGCCGACGCGCACCATCGTGGGCCGCAACGGGCGTCTGCGAGCCGTGCCGTGGGGCGAGGACGGCTGGGTATCGCTGGACCCCGCCGCCGCGGTCCGGGCCTACGGAGAGCTCGAAGGCCGCACCGTGGCGCAGGCGAGGACGCGCATCGTCGACATGCTTACCGAAGCGGGGGCGGTCGTCGGCGAGCCCAAGCCGATCGTGCACCCCGTCAAGTTCTACGAACGTGGGGACCGCCCCCTCGAGATCGTGTCCAGTCGTCAGTGGTACGTGAGGACACTCGACATGCGCGCCCGGCTGCTCGACCGGGGCCGGGAGCTGCGCTGGCATCCACCGCACATGCGTCACCGGTTCGAGGCGTGGGTGGAAGGCCTCAACGGCGACTGGAACATCAGCCGCCAACGCTTCTTCGGCGTGCCGTTCCCGGTGTGGTACCCCGTGGGCGACGACGGCTCGATCGACCACGACCACCCCCTCCTCGCCGGCAACCGCCTGCCGGTCGACCCGTCGAGCGATGTCCCTGACGGGTACAGCGAGGACCAGCGCGGCCAACCGGGTGGGTTCGTGGGTGATCCCGACGTCATGGACACCTGGGCCACGTCGTCGCTCACTCCGCAGATCGCCGGCCGGCGCGAGGACGACGCGGACCTCTTCTCGCGGGTCTTCCCCATGGACCTCCGACCTCAGGCGCACGAGATCATCCGGACCTGGTTGTTCAGCACGATCGTCCGCTCCGAGCTCGAGTACGGCCGTCTGCCGTGGACCGACACCGCCATCTCGGGTTGGGTCCTCGACCCCGAACGCAAGAAGATGTCGAAATCACGCGGCAACGTGGTGACGCCGCTGCCGCTGCTCGACTCCCACGGCGCCGACGGGGTGCGGTACTGGGCCGCCAGCGGCCGGCCCGGGGTGGACACGGCGGTGGACGAGGGGCAGATGAAGGTGGGCAGGCGTCTCGCCATCAAGATCCTCAACGCATCGCGCTTCGCCCTGACCAGGCTCGGTACCGACGCCGTGAACGCCCCCGGTTCGGTGTCCGCGCCACTCGACCTCGCCATGTTGCACCGACTCGTCGGGATCGTCGACGAAGCCACGACGGCGCTCGACTCCTACGACTACGCGCGCGCCCTGGAGCGAACCGAGGCGTTCTTCTGGTCCTTCTGCGACGACTATCTCGAATTGGTGAAGACGCGGGCCTACGAGGATTCAGCGGCGCCGGGCCCCGTCTCGGCACGCGCCGCCCTGGGCATCGCTCTGTCGGTGCAGCTGCGCCTGTTGGCCCCCTTTCTCCCCTTTGTCACCGAGGAGGTGTGGTCATGGTGGCACGAGGGATCGATCCACCGTGCCCCGTGGCCCGGTGTCGAGGAGCTCTCGCCGGCACAGCAGCAGGGCGACGTGGCCGTGCTCGACATGGTGGCGTCGGTGCTCGGCGCGGTGCGCAGGGCCAAGGCCGACGCCCAAGTGTCCATGCGGGCGCCGGTCGCGAAGCTGACTGTCGTCGACAGCCCCGAGCGCCTGGCCCTGCTCCGTCAGGCGGAATCGGACCTGCGCGACGCAGGGGGTGTCGCCGAGCTCGTCCTCCGAAAAGGGCCGCCCGAGGTCATCGTCGAACTGGCGCCGAAAGACACGGACGACAAGGCCTGATGGCGGAGGACGACCCGCACTCGGCACAGGAGATCCAGGCCGAGCTCGAGACGGTGCGAGGTGGATGCCGGGTATCGCACGACAGGCTGGTCGGTGCCGTGTCCGACTTCGACGCCGCCACCGTGCGCCGGCCGAGCCGGCTGCAGGGCTGGACCGTGGGCCACGTCCTCACCCATCTTGCCCGCAACGCCGACTCCCACACCCGCATGCTGCGCGCCGCGCTCGACGGCCACGCCGTCGAGCAGTATGCGGGCGGGCGAGAGGAACGGGCCGGCTCCATCGAGGCCGGCGCCGGACGCGGCGCCTCCGAGCTGGTCCAGGACATGCTCCGGTCGATCACCGACCTCGAGGCGGCATGGGCGGCGATGACGCCCGAGGCCTGGGACGGCCACGGGCTGTCGCGGGGCCGACCGTGGCCATGCCGGGCCATGCCCTATTTCCGATGGCGCGAGGTGGAGATCCACCACGTCGACCTCGGCACCGGATACGGGCCCCAAGACTGGCCCGAGGAATACGTCCGGCGCGAGTTGCAACTGACGTTGGCGACGGTTCCCGGACGGATCGCCGACGGCGCCCAGAGACGAATGCTCCTGGCCTGGCTCACGGGTCGGTCCCCGACCGCGGGCGAGATCGACCTGGCCGGTTGGGAGTCGCGCTCGGGGAACTACTTCAAGGGCATCTCGGACTGAGCGCGTCGAGCGGCGTGGTCGGGTCGGGGCCCGCGTCCTTCGTCACTCGTCGAGCCTGAACACCCGCATGGCGTTCTCGCGCAGGAACTTCGGCCATACGTGGTCGCGCAACGGGACCTGGGCGAGCTCGGAGAAGATGCGCTCCAGGGTCAGGGCCATGGGGAAGTATCCGGCATACAGGATCTTGTCGGCCCCGCGCGTGTTGGCGTAGTCGATGATCGCCTTGGGGTAGTACTTGGGAGCGAATGCGCTGGTCATGTAGTGCAGACCGGGCCACTTCAGCATCAACTTCACGGCCAGCTCTTCCCAGGGCTCGGCCCCGTGTCGCATCACGATGCGCAGTTCCGGGAAGTCGTAGCAGACCTGGTCGAAATGCATGACGTCCTGGCATGCCGATGGCACGCGCGGCCCGGCGATCCCCGCGTTCACGACGATGGGCAGGTCGAGATCGATGCACGCCTGATAGACGGGGTAGTAGCGGCGATCGCTCACCGGCACCTGGGGATTGCACCCCGCCGGGAACGTCGTGACCGCCTTGATGTCGTGCTCGGCGTGCGCGGCACGGATCCGGCGCACCGCCCCGGTGATGTCGTTGGGGTCGAGGGCCTCGAGGTTCGCTTTGAACCGGTCCGGATGTTCGGACAGGGCACGGTCGACGACAGAGCCCGCCAGCCCCACGAGCCCGATGGCGATCCCAAAGCGGTCCATCTCCCGTAGCGTCACGGCCACGGGATCGTCCTCCTCGGTGACGCGATTGGGGTCGTCATCCTTGAACATGTACGAGATCGGTGAATCCGACGACGCACTGGCCTCGTCGTGCAGCTGCGGCTTGAGGAAGTCGAAGCGACGGGCGGGCCTCGCACTCGGGAACCCGATCATGCAGTCGACCACCCCGACGTCGGTTGGCATCGGCACGGCCCGCCACCGTACAGGGGGCTCGGGGGGGTGGGCAGCAACGACCGGTGGAGGTCACAGGACGGTCCCGGCCGTCGGGCCGACCCGGTGGCGATCTAAGGTCACCTCGCGGATGGGCCGGCTCGCCCGGCACGACAGTGGAGGACGAGACCCATGGACGTCGCCGACATGACGGGTAAGACCGTGGTTATCACGGGCGCGAACTCGGGCATCGGTCTCGAGACGGCGGTCGCCCTGGCCCGAGCCGGGGCGAAGACCCTGATCACCGTCCGTGACCGCGCCCGCGGTGAAGCGGCGGTGGCCGACATCCGGGCGCGTTCGGGCCGCGACGACGTCGACGTCGTGGTCTTCGACCTCGGAAGCATCGCGTCGACGCGCCAGGGAGCAGCCGAGATCCTGGCGCGCTGTGACCGCATCGACGTCCTGGTGAACAACGCCGGCGTGGTCCTGTCGAGTCGGCGCGAGACCGAGGACGGCTTGGAGGCGACGTTCGCCGTCAATCACCTCGGGCATTTCGTCCTCACCGAGCTCCTGCTCGACCGCCTCAAGCAGAGTGCCCCGGCCCGCATCGTCAACGTGGCGTCGACGGCCCACAAGGGTGCCCGCAAGGGCCTCAACTTCGACGACCTGCAATCGTCTTCCGCCTACAGCGGGATGCAGGTCTACTCCAAGTCGAAACTGGCCAACATCTACTTCACGACCGAGCTGGCCCGGCGACTCGAGGGGACCGGCGTGACGGTCAACTGCCTGCACCCGGGCACCGTGGCCACGGGGTACGGCCGCGACGGCGACTCGTCAGGTGTGCTCGCCTTCGGGCTCAAGATCATCAAGCCGTTCATCCTCAACGCCGAGCAAGGGGCGCGCACGTCGATCTACCTGGCATCGTCTCCCGACGTCGCCGGCGTCACGGGAAAGTACTTCGTGAAGTGCAAGCCCCGCCTTCCCTCCGGCGCCGCCCGGGACGACGAAGCGGCCCGGAGGCTGTGGGAGTGCAGCGAGGAGATCGTCGCCCAGAAGGTGTGACCTCAGCCCGCCTCACCCATGTACGCGTCGAGCAGGTGCTCGCCGACGTCAGCCGGTGAGCCGCTGCGCACGAGCCGGCCGTTCACCATGACTCCGGCCTGGTCGGCGATGGCGAGCGCGGTCTGGGCGAACTGCTCCACCAGCAGGATCGTGATCCCCTCCTCGGCCACGGCCTGCGCCACGAGCTCGTAGAGCTCGGCGACGACGAGCGGGGCGAGGCCCATGGAGATCTCGTCGAGCAGGAGCATGCGCGGGTTGGTGAACAACGCCCTGGCGAGAGCGAGCATCTGCTGCTCGCCGCCGGAGAGCCGTCCCGCCAGCTGTCGCCGCCGCTGACCGAGGACAGGGAACCGGGCGTAGCTCTGCTCTTCGATGTCGGCGACCTTCGTCGCCCTGCTCCGGTAGCTGTACATGAGCAGGTTCTCGGCCACGGTCAGGTTCGGGAAGACGGCACGGCCTTCGGGCACGGCACACAGACCCCTGCGGGCGAGGCGGTCGGGCACGGGCCGGCGCATCTCCTCCCCGTCGAACCACACCGTGCCCGACGTGGCCGGCATCCGGCCGCTCGCCACCTTGAGCAACGTGGATTTGCCAGCCCCGTTGGGACCGAGCAGCGCGTAGACCGAGCCTTCGGGCACCTCGAGCGACACGCCGTGGACGACCTCGATGCGGCCGTAGGAGGCGGACACGTCGGTGATCGACAACATGGGGGCATTCGAGAGCGACGGGGGGCGCTGACCGGGGAAGGCGATCATGGTCGATCCGGCGGGTGCGGGATCGGGGCGGGTCGGGGCGCCGGGGGCGCCGACGAAGACGGACGACGAAGGCTCAGGAGCCGGTTCTTCTTCCACGGTGCCGAGATAGGCGGCCTGGACCGCGGGGTCGGCCTGAACCGTGGCCGGGTCGCCGTGGGCGATGACAGCCCCGTAGTCGAGGACGCTCACGTGGTCGCAGATGTTCATCACGAGGCTCATGTCGTGCTCCACCAGCAGGACGGCGATCCCCCGGTGGGCCAGGTCCACGAGCACCCGCCCGAGCTCGACGGTCTCCTCCTGGTTCAGACCCGAGCTCGGCTCGTCGAGGAGAAGCACCGACGGTCCGGTGGCCAGGGCCCGACCGAGCTCGACGAGACGCGCCAGCCCGGTCGGGAGCAGGTCCGTCGGTTCGTCGGCGACGTGTGAAAGCCCGACATGGGCGAGGATGATGTCGGCCTCGTCACGCGAGCTCGTGCCGGTCGGGCGCCGGCGCCTCGTCTCGGACGCCATCTGCACGTTCTCGCGCGTCGTCAGGGTCCCGAACAGCTCGAGTCGCTGAAAGGTGCGGGCGATCCCGAGCCGCGCCCGATGGTGTGGTGAGACGCTCGTGATGTCGACACCACCGAGCCGCACCCGGCCCTGGGTCGGAGGCTGGAGCCCGGTGATGACGTTGAAGAGCGTGGTCTTGCCCGCGCCGTTGGGCCCGATGAGCCCGTTCACCGCTCCGGCATGCACCTCGAGGTTCACGTCCTGTAAGGCCTGGAGTCCTCCGAAGCGGACCGAGATCTCCTCGACGGCGAGCTCAGACAACGGAATGGACCTCCGTCCCGACCGCCGTCATGACCGGGACCGGGGTCCCGGCCGGCACCGGCGCCTGGTCCAGCCGGTCGAGGATCGACCCCGAGCGTCCCTGGCGCCGATTCCAGAAGTCGGTCACCTCCTCATAGAACCTGCCGATGCCGTTGGGGTTCCGGCCGATGGTGACGACCCCGCCGCCGATGAGCAGCTGGGTGAGATCGGGGATCTGGGGGATGTGGGATCCGATAACGGGACCGACCGCGATGAACACCCCGGCCATCACCGCACCGGTGAGAAGGTTGACGCCGGTGAGCGTCACGCCGACGAAGATGGCGATGCTGAACAGGAAGCTGAACTGGGCGGCGCCGACGACGGTCGAGATCCCGCCGAAGAGCGCGCCGGCCAGCCCCGCCATCCCAGCCGAGAACGCGAACACGAGCAGCTTCGTGACCGTGAGACTCAGCCCCACGGTGCTGCACGCCGCGGGCGAGTCGTTCATGCTCACGAGTCGCCGGCCGAACCGCCCGCGGCGTAGCGCTCCCACCCCGATCAGACACAGCGCCAGGACGACGGCCAGGAACACGTCGAAGGCACGATCCGTCGCGAAGCGCATACCGAAGATGTTGGGACGACCGACCGTCACCGTGCCGCCGACGCCCATGATCGAGCTCGACTGGAAGAACACGTTGTCCATGAGCACGGCGAAGGCGAGGGTGGCGAGCGCGAGGTACAGGCCCCGAAGGCGCAACACCGGCAGTGCCAGCACGGCGCCAACCGCGGCGCAGACGCCGATGGCGGCCAACAGTCCGAGCACCGAGCTGCCGCCGTCGACGGCGTGCATCGTCACAGCCCCGATGCCCAGGAACGTGAACTGGCACAACGACACCTGACCGGCGTATCCCGACAGGGGCACGAGGCTCAGCGCCAGCAGCGAAAGGGCCAGGGCGTTCCCCATCGTAAAGAGGTTGTTGCCGGTCAGGACCGTACTGAGCACGACGACCACCAAGACCACGGCCGCCGCCCCGAGGAGCGTCGTCCGGGCGCTCGCCACGCGCGGAGGCCGCACCCGGACGACCCGACCGATGGCCAGGCGCACCTCGGGGATGAGGAGCAGCGCCAGGAACAGCAGCGCCATGGGCAGAGCCGCGTCCACGTCGTTGACGATGCCCTGGGGCGCATAGCCGATGGCCATCGAGTTGGCGATGCCGAGGATCATCGCACCGAGGAACGTCATGGGCAGGCTGCGCAGTCGGCCGACCACCGCGGCGGCGTAGCCGTAGATCACGAGCTGGGTGAGTGTTTCGATGTTCATCCCCTGCACGCTGGGGGCGAGCAGCATGCCGCCGAGGGCGGCGAACATGACGCCGATCATCCAGGCGTAGGCGGCGATGCGCCCCGAAGGCGCCCCGGCCAATGACGCCAGGCTGGGGTCGTCCACCACGGCACGCATGGCGACGCCGGTGCGGGTGCGCCGGAAGAACACCCGCAAGAAGATCGCCACCCCGATGGCGACCGCCATGGTGATGAGCTGCTCCCAGGAGAGGGTGATGCCCGCCACGGAGATCGGGTTGCCGTTCACGAGATCGGGCGTGTTGTAGGTGTTGGCCGTCGGGCTCCAGATGGCCCCGGCGGCAGCGACGAGGACGAGGAGCAAGCCGAGGGTGACCGCCAACCGGATGCTCGTGGCCGCCCCGTACAGAGGGCGCATGACGACACGCTCGACGACGACGCCGAGCAGCGGGGCCGCCACGAACAACACGATGGCGAGCGACACCAGCTCGGGGAGCCCCCACCCCTGCCACAGCTGCCAGAACAGGTAGGCCATCACCATGCCCATGGCGCCGTGGGCGAAGTTGAAGATGCCCGTCGTGTTGTAGGTGACCACCAGACCGCTGGCGCTCACCGCATAGATCGCCCCGAAGGTGATGCCGGCGATCAGGAGGCTCAGAAACTCGGTCACCGAACGAGGTGCTCCTGCGGACCAATGCCCGAAACGAGGGCGTTCCGACGATCGTCCACCGAGGCTCCTACGACGTCGGCCGTATCATCGCGGTGTAGCCGGGTTCCTTCAGGAAGCGGTTCGCGCCGCAGTAGAACCCGGCCGAGGGCGTGGGCGCCACCCGCTTGATGACGCCGTTCTGCACCTGGGCCATCAAGAAGCAGCCCGACGGAACGGCCTGGGCCGGGTCGCTGGGCGGGACGAGCCCGGCGGCGTCGAAGAACGTGATCTTGTTCAGCGCCGTGATCAGGCCGGCCCGCGTGGGCGGGTTCCCGGCGGTCTCGAGGGCCTGCGCGAACATCTCCGCCGAGGCCCAGCCGTAGACGGCCTCGATCTCGAAGTTGGGGTTGGAGTCGACCTTCTTCATCCACTTGTCGAACAATGCCACGGCGGGCACGGTCTTGGCGTCCTGCCCCAGATACAAGGCGTACCCCTGCTCGATGTACATGTTGTTGGCGGCGCTACCCGCTAGCTTCAGCAATTGGCTCGAGTACGCCGCACCCTCGATGTTCATCGCCTTGAAGTTCTGCTGCTGGAACTGCTTGGCGAGGGTGGCCGCATAGTTGTCGGGCAGCTCGGTCGAGAAGAACATCTTCACGCCCTTGTTCTTCATGGAGATGATGTCGGGCAGGAAGTTGGTGTCGAAGGGCCCCACACCGTGGTCGTAGACGATCTTGAAGCCCGATGCCTTCATGGCCGCCTCGACGGCGTTCTCGGCGGCGGTCGTCGACGCGGTGGCGTTCTCCCAGATGATCCCCACCTTCTTGATGTCCTGCGGATACTTCTGCTTCAGGTACAGAAAGAGGTTCAGGGGGTAGTAGTTCTCAGGGTTGGGGAGAGGGCTGTACAGATAGGGGTCCGAGGAGAGGCCGGGGCTCAACGAGAACCCGACGTCGGGCACGCGGGCCAGGTCGATCAGGGGCTTCTCGGCCGAGTCGAGCAGCGAGAACCCACCGACGAGGGCGAATTCGGTCCGGATCTGATTGCCGGTCACGGTGGCCACCTGGCCACCCTGGAACGTGCTGTCCTGGGCGTCGAGGATCAGTTTCCGCCCGTTCACGCCACCCAAGCTGTTGATGTAGGCGAAGTATGCCTTGGTGCCGTCCTCGGCCCCCTTGAACAACCCGGGGATGGGTGAGGACAGGTCGTCGACCTGGCCGACGGTGACCGACGTAGCGGTCACCCCCGGGGAGGTGCCCGAGGTGCCCGACGATCCCGACCCCCCGGTCGGAGTCGAAGACGAAGTCGATGTCGACGACGCGTTCGGCGTCTTGGACGAGCAGGCGACCAGGACCACAGCGCACACGGAGAGTAAGACGACGAGCCCGGTGCGTGGCACAAATGGACGCGCCAAGCGTCCCCGGCGCGCTCGCTCCCGCACCTTCTCTCGGTTCGCGTTCACCAGGCCCCCCTCTGTGTCCCGATCCTCACACGTGTGGCACTTCCCCAGAGCCACACCCAAGTTTGCCACGCCACCCCGACCGACCTCGGCGCGCCCGCGCATTCCGCGCCAACCGGGGTCGGGCTCCGACCCGACAGCACCCATGCCGACGCGGGAACGCGTTCTAGTAATTAATGCTACGTCAGATGCCGTGCCTATGGGTAGTGGTCGATCGGGAAGCCCGACGGTGCCGTCACCGTCAATCCGGCCGCGCCACCCACCGTCGCGACGCAGCCGCCGCGGGCGGCACCCTCAGAATGGCGCCGAGATCCCGGTCTGCTCCAAGGACGGCCCGCCCTTCCGGCGGAAGCGAACTCCCTCGAGGAACCTCACCACGGCGGCCACCGCATGGGCGCTGCGCACCGACGGAAGGACGTCGAAGGCGTGCTGGGCGAAGGGAAGCTCCGCGTACAGCACGAGCGACTTCGACACGGCGCGCAGCGCGGCCACGAAGGCACGGGCGTCGGCCACCGGGACGAGGGTGTCGTTGGTCCCGTGGACCACGAAGAACGGCGGTGCGTCGGGGTTGACCCGATGTAGGGGGGAGGCGGCTTCGAACACGGCGGGATCGTCGGCGAGCCGGCGTTTGAACACCCGGCGTTCGAGCAGGGCCAGCAGGCCGGCGTCGTAGCGCGGCCCCCCTCGCCCCGCGGTCATGTCGTAGACACCGTAAAAAGGTATGCAGGCGTCGACAGCGGCATCGGCCCCCTCGAATCCCGGTTGGAAATCGCCGTCGCCGGGGGTGAGCGCCAACAGGGACGAAAGGTGGCCCCCTGCCGACCCGCCCGACACGGCGATGAACCCGGGGTCGCCGCCGTACTCCGCGATGTGCTCGCGTACCCAGACCACGGCCCGTTTGCAATCCACGATGTGGTCGGGCCACGTGGCCCGCGGGCTCAGGCGGTAGTTGATAGTGACCGTCACCCAGCCCCGTCGGGCCAGCTCGTGCAGGAGAGGGAGGCCCTGTTCGCGCTTGTCGCCGATCACCCACGCCCCCCCGTGGATGTACACGAGCACCGGTGCACCGTCGGGCGGGTCGACGCGTCGCCGGATGATGTCGAGGCGATGCGCTCGGAGGCCGTCGCCCACGTAGTCGACGTTGCGGACGACCTTCACCGAGCGGGCCGGGCGCGGGAGCGGGTACAGCAGACGACGGAAGCGCCACATCGTCTCGCCGCCATGGACGGGGAGGCCCTCGACGTCCGCGGCGGGGATGGGCATCTCTTCTTCGGCCCGGAGAAAGACGCGGTGCGCACCGGCCGAAACCCGGGCGTGGACCACGAGACCGGCCCACGAGGCGGCGTTGACACCGAGGGCGACCCAACCGGGCCACGACCCGAGTGCACCTTCGAGACCGAACGCCACCGTAGCGGCGGCCTGCCAGGCGATGTGCCAGACGGGCATCTCGCCGATGTACCAACCGGCGAAGAAGCTCGGCACCACGAGGAGCTGGTGTCGAGCGGGTCGGAAGGCATTCACCACGAACAGGGCGCCCACCAGGCTGACAGCCAGGTACACCCATGCCCACGCCATGGCACCATCCTCGCTCATGGTGGAAAGATGGCGCACGCCGAAAGGGCGGGCGACCGAGGGGCGCCGGGGGGCGCGACCGACCAACGAGGGCGACACGACGATGGAACAGCTCACCGGGCTCGATGCGACGTTCCTGTATCTCGAGACGCCCAGCCTCCACATGCACGTCTCGATGGCGGCGATGTTCGACCCCTCCACCGTCCCGGGCGGCTACTCCTTTGACAAGCTGCGAGACCTCGTGAGCTCCCGGCTCGAGCTGGCCCCGATCTTCCGGCGGCGACTGGTAGAGGTTCCCTTCCGCCTGGGCCACCCCTACTGGGTCGACGACCCGACGTTCGACATCGAGTACCACATCCGCCGCGGCGCGGTGCCCGGTCCGGGTGGTGTCGAGGAGCTGGCCCAATTCGTGGGAGACGTCTGCAGTCGCCAACTGGACCGGAGCAAACCCCTGTGGGAGATGTACATCGTCGAAGGGCTGCGCGGCGGCCAGATCGCCGTGGTCACCAAGATCCATCACTGCACCATCGACGGGGTCTCCGGCGCCGAGCTGCTCTCCCAGCTCTTCGACCTCGAACCCGAGCCGCCCGCTCGAGCTGCGTCGACGGTGCCACTCTCGGTGGACGAGCACCTGCCATCGGACCTGCAGCTCCTGGCGCAGTCGCTCGGGACCCGCCTGACGCGGTCCGTAGGGCTGACCAAGCTGGCGTGGCGCACCGGGCGGGGGCTGCTCGATGTCCGGCGGGTGCGGGCGAAGGGACCGGGACGCGCCGCGTTGCCCCTGACCACGCCGCGCACCTCCCTCAACGCCTCGATCACGCCGCACCGGCGCGTGGCCTTCTCGTCGATCTCCCTCGAGGACGCCAAGCGCATCAGGCGGGCGTGTGACACCACCCTCAACGACGTGGTGCTGGCAGTCTGTACCGGTGCCCTGCGCCGGTACCTCATCGACGGCGACGAGCTGCCCGACGAATCACTCGTGGCGACGGTCCCGGTGTCGACGGCGCCGACGGCCGGCAACCGGCGCGGCGCCAACAAGGTGTCGGCGATGTTCGTGGCGTTGCCCTGTCAGATCGAGGACCCCGTGGAGAGGCTCCGTTCGATCCGGGAGGGCACCAAAGGAGCCAAGGAGGAGCACAACGCGCTGGGCGCCGACGTGCTGCTCAATTGGGCTGAGCACGCCACGCCGAACGTGTTCTCCACCGCGGCCCGGGCCTACACACGCCTGAAGCTCGCCGAACGCCACCGCCCGATCCACAGCCTGGTGATCTCGAATGTCCCGGGGCCGGACTTTCCGCTGTACCTGGCGGGGTCCGAGCTCGTCGCCGGCTTCCCCCTGGGCCCGGTCATGGACGGTGCGGGCTTGAACATCACCGTCATGAGCTACCGGGGTGTCCTCAACTGGGGTCTCATGGCCTGTGCCGAAACCGTGCCGCGCCTCACCGAACTGGCGCGCTACATCCCCGATGCGCTCGACGAGCTGGCGACGGCTGCCGGCGTCGGGCCCGTGGTCCCCGTCGGTGTGGCGCCCGGCCGGCGGCCGAGCGAGACGATCGAACCCCACGAGCGCACCCCCCAGCCCGCGCACTGAGGTCCCGGCGACCCGGTAGATGGAGACACGGCGTGCCTGAAGGCCGACAACCGGTACGGGTCGGACTCGTCGGCTGCGGCATGATCGGACAGATCCACGCCGACGGACTGCGCAAGATGGCCGAGGACGGCGAGATCGTGAACGTAGGAGCGGCCGACCCCTCGGAGTCGTCCAGAGCTTCGGTACAGCGCAACTGTCGGTTCCGATACCTGACGGACGATCCACGGCGGGTCATCGAGGACCCCGCAATCGACGCCGTCATGATCACCTCACCCACGTCGACCCATCGTGACCTCGTGCAGGCGACCTTGGGCTCGGGAAAGGCCCTCTTCTGCGAAAAGCCCCTGGCGCCGAACCTCGATGACGTACGGGAGCTCTGTGGCGCGGTGGCGGCGTCGGCGCACCCCTCCCAGGTCGGCTTCCACTCCCGCTTCCATCCCATCGTCAACCGCATGCGCGAGCTCGTCGCATCGGCCGAACTCGGCGCCCCGATGGCATACACACTGCGCGACGACCAGTACTGGCCCACGGATGCGGTGGTACCGGGACACAGCTCGTGGCGCTCTGATCGAGCGCAGGCCGGCGGCGGCGCGCTTCTCGAGCACTCGATCCACGCCGCTGACATCTTGTGCTGGCTGTTCGGCCCCGCCGTGCGTGTCTCGGCCAGGACCAGGGCCGTGTTCGGCTACGACGTCGAAGACGTCGCGGCGGTCATGGTCGAGCACGCCTCGGGCGTCGTCGGAACCATCCTCAGTGTCTTCAACGGCGTCCGAGGTCGCGAAGAGCGTCGCTTCGAGGTCTTCTTCGAGGGCGCCGCCGTCGAGGCCACCACCGACTTCATCGTGGGAGCCACCGAGGACAGCTTTCTGGTGCAGCGCCCCGACACCGCCCCGGAGCGGCCCGACCTCGACGTGATGCGAGAGCAACACTTCGCCGCCCTCGGGCTCCCCCGCCGTGACTTCGTCTTCTACACGTACCCCGCCGACAGACATTGGGTGCGTTGCATCCAGGACGGCGAACCGGCGTCACCGGGCTTCGGCGACGCGCTGTGTGCCCACGAGCTCGTCGACGGCGCCTATCGCTCCGCGAGCACCGGAGCCGCCGTGACCCTGTGAGGTCCGGCGCATCGCGCCAGGCCCGGGCGGCATGATGCTGGGATGACCGATCTCCCTGCGGAGCCAGCGCACCACCGTTCTCGTCCCGGGATCGGGACCGTTGCGGCGGCGATCTCGAAATGGGTCGAGCCCGAGGACAATCCCGCCGGGGTTATCTACGGGACGATCGCGGTCGGAGCCGTGCTGGCGGCCGAGAGCACCCGCCGCGAGACCTTCGCCGACACCATCGAAGCCACCCTGCTCATTCTCGGCCTGTACTGGCTCGCCCACACCTACGCCACCGTGGTCGGCGACCGCCTCAAGACCCGAGACACCCTTTCTCCGGGACGGCTCTGGCGTGCGTTGCTGCACGAGGGGGCCATCGTCAAAGGAGCAGCCATCCCCATCGCCGTGCTGGGCGTGTCGTGGGCAGCCGGGGTCTCACTGCAGGCGGGGGTCACCGCTGCGCTGTGGAGCAGCGCGCTGGCTCTGGCCGCGTTCGAGACCATCGCCACGGTACGGAGCCGGGTCACCGGAGCTCAGCGGCTCATGCAGATCGTCCTGGGCGCACTGCTCGGTGCCGGGGTGCTCCTCGTCCGGGTCGTGTTGCACTGAGGGTCCGGCGTCCGGCGCGTCAGACCTCGGAGGTGGCGGTGGCCGTGGTGGACGCCAGTGAGCCCGAAACGCTCCGCACCACGGCGCGACCCGAGATGACCACCTCGTCCGACGTCGCGGGTTGTGGCGAGCGGGCACGGGCGGGCCGCAGGGCGCAGCAGGCCAGACCGGACAGGACCGCCATCGACGCCGCGTACCACCACAGGTGCCGGAAGTTGTCCAGAGCGGCGACGGCGCTGTGCGGGGCGCCCAGGATCACGACGAGCAACGCGACGCCGAAGGCGCCTCCGACCTGCCGGGCGGTCTGATTGACGGCACTGCCGACGGCGAAGCGCTCGGGGTGCAGACTCGACACGGCGGCTGCGCTCAGTACCGGGAAGGTGAGGCCGATCCCGAGCCCGGTGATGAGCGTCGCCGGCAACCATCGCGTCACGTAGGCCGGATGCAGACCGATCCCCGTCCCGTACCAGACGAGCCCGCCCGCGAAGCAGGCCGTCCCGATCAACAGGACACGGCGGAACCCGAAGCGTGAGGCCATGCGACCCGCCGGTCCCGAGACGACAGCCACTACCAAGGGTCCGGGCGTGACGGCGAGTCCAGCCCGGAGAATGGTGTAGTGCCACACCGATGTGAGGAAGAGGATGTTGCCGAGGAGCATGGCGAAGAATCCCATGGCGTAGAGCAACGTGGCCGCGTTGGCCACGCTGAAGGATCGAGCCGAGAAGAGCGTCAGGTCCAGGACGGGCGCGGCGTGATGTGCCGAGCGGTACAGAAACGCCGCCCCGAGGACAACCGCCACCACGAAGGCGGTCGCCACCGTTGCGCTCGACCAACCCCAACTGGGCCCCTCCGAGATGGCCAGGACCAACGCTGCCAGAGAGGCGCTCACGAGGACCACGCCCAGGTAATCGGGCCGGGCCCGCACCTCGTCGGATCGGGACTCGGCGAGGACCCGCCGCCCGACGAGCCAGGCGATGGCGCCGATCGGAAGGTTCACATAGAAAGCCCAACGCCACCCGCCGGCCGAGATCAGGAGGGCGCCGAGCGAAGGACCGGTGGCGACCGCGAGCGCCCCCACCCCTCCCCACATGGCGACGACCTGGGAGCGCCGCTCTGTCGGGAAGGCGCCGAGGAGAAGCCCCAACGAAGCCGGCAACATCGCCGCCGCGCCGCATCCCTGGATCAGGCGTCCTGCCACCAGCAGGCTGACCGAAGGCGCCAGCCCGCACAGCGCTGATCCCAGGCTGAACACCGCCAGCCCGGCGAAGAACACTCGTTTTCGGCCGATCCGATCGGCGCTGCGGCCGGCAGTCACGAGCAGGGACCCGAACACGATGCTGTAACCGGTGATCACCCACGCCAGGGCGGCCCGCGAATCGTGGGGAAACGATCGCTCGAGAGCCGGAAAGGCGACGTTCACGATCGAGAGGTCAAGCGACGCCATGAAGGCACCCAAGGCGGTGACCACGAAGAGGACGGAGCTACGCGCCTTGACCTCGAGACCCGGTCCCGCCGAGCCCGTCGCCGCCACCAGCGAGGATTCTCTCATGCAACGGGCTCTAGGAGATTGCATTCCATTATGCAACTCACTACTGTGGGTGTGTGGAACGGAAGAGCTTCGCCGACATGGACTGCTCGGTCGCCCAGTGCCTCGAGGTGGTGGGCGAGTGGTGGAGCATGCTCATCGTCAGAGACGTCTTCCTGGGCGTGAGCCGATTCGACGACTTTCAGCGCCGCCTCGGGATCTCGCGCAACATCCTCCAGCAGCGCCTGGCTCGCCTCGTCGACGCCGGAGTCCTGGCCCGGGTGCCCTACTCCGAGCACCCGCCGCGCCATGACTACCGGCTCACCGACAAAGGACGCGACCTCTGGCCCGTGCTCACGGCCATGAGGCAGTGGGGAGACCGCTACGCCGCTCCTTCGGGGCCGCCCTTGGAGGTCTCGCACAAGGCGTGCGGGTCCGCGGCGGAAGCGCTCCTGGTCTGCGGCTCGTGCGGTGAGCCCATCGGGCCGAGGGACGTCGACGCGAAGTACCGTCGGGGCCACCGGGACGCGGGTGTCATGCCGCGTCGAACCCGCCAGCGGGCCTGACGAGCGGGTCAGAAGGGCACATTCGCCTCGCCGATTACGGGGTGGTCGGTGCCGTTGCGGTGCGATCTTCGTGCCTGCGAACGAGCTGATCTGGTCCTGATGCCACGTCAAGTGATCGACCGCATCGTCGGGATCACCGTTGGTCAACACCAATGCCCCGGTGGCAACGGGTAATCCCGTCGTGTAGTCACGGCATCCCCTCGCTTCACACCGCGAGGGGATCGGGTGGCGCGGGGCGCACCTCAAGAAGAAGCGCCCCAACGCCGATGAACTCTGACGGCGATCCCAGGTGTCGTGGGCTCGGGTGGCTCGAAGCGGGGCCGTCGAGCCCTCCATGCGATGGGGTGTGGAGGTCGTTGCGTGAGCGACGTTTGGCAAGGTCCCGGATACTGGCTTGCCTCGGACGGCAAGTGGTACGCCCCCGACCTGCACCCCGACTGGTCCAAGGCTGGACCGCACATGCCGGAGCCGGGCCCGACCGACTGGCGCGACCAGGCGCCCGGTCGCGGCGCCTGGGAAGGTCTGTCGCACCTTTCGTACTCGCCGCAGAAGGCCGAGTCGAGTTGGGGTGCTCACGGGGCTGCGACGCTCCAGCCGCCATCAGGACCGTCCGGGACCGGTGCCGACGCGTTCGCGATGGGCCCGAACTCCTCGGGTCGGCGCGGCCGCATCAATCCCCGCGCTCTGCGTTGGGGCTCGGTGGTGGCGGTGGCGTTGATCGTGGGTGTCGCGCTCCTGACGACAGTCTCCGGACCAAGCACGAAATGGGATCCCCGCGTCCTCGGGATTGTTCGCTTCGACGAGCAACACCGCGGCCTCACATTCAAACAACCCGTCAAAGTCGAGTTCCTCGGTAGCGCCCAGTTCAACAAAGAGGTCAGCGTTCCCCAGCCGACATCGAAGGCAGACCGCGCCGCCGAGAGTCTCGCCGTCCGTGAACTGCGAGCACTCGGCCTCGTCCACGGCAACGTCAACCTGGCTGCGTCGGAGAACACGCTGAACCAGTCCGACGTGGTCGGGCTGTACGTCGACTCCAAGAAGACGGTCTTCGTACGCGGCACTGCGCTCACGCCCTATGTCCGGGTCACCCTCGCGCACGAACTAACCCACGCCCTCCAGGACCAGTACTTCGATCTCACAAAGCTGAGAAGCGGAGCACAAGACGGGGACGACACCGCCGTCACCGCCCTCATCGAGGGGGACGCCGTTCGGGACCAGAACCTCTACGAGGCGAGTCTCTCCACCGCGGACCAGCAGACATACCAGAAGGAACAGGACCAACTGCAAGGCGGCGCCGGCCAGAGCGCGAACGTGCCCGAGATCCTGAGCGACATGCAGGAATTCCCCTACGCCTTCGGGCCAACCTACGTCGACGCCCTCGTCGCCAAGGGTGGCACCGCGGCGATCGATCGCGCCTTTCGCGATCCGCCGGTCTCAGAAGCCCAGATCGCAGATCCCGACGAATACCCGATCGGATGGAAGCCGGCCCACGTGGCGACCCCCGCGCTCGGTGCTGGCGAGCGCCGTCTCGACAAGCCGAGCCCCTTCGGTCAGGTGTCTCTGTTCGAGGTCCTGGGAAGCCGCCTCGGCTACGACCAGGCGTGGACTGCCGTCCAGGGATGGCAGGGGGACAACTCGGTGCCCTACAACGACCACGGCCGGACATGCGTGGCGATCGACGTGGCCATGGTCGGCACGACGCCGGCCGCGAACCTCGCAGATGCCGTCCACGCCTGGGCGCAGTCCATCCCTGGCGCGACCGTGGTCCAAGACGGCAAGGCCGTCGACATGCGTGCCTGTGACCCCGGGGCCAGGGCACCGGGGCCGCCGACGATCACACCATCGGCCTTCGACGTCCTGTCGGCCCGTTCGGGCATCATCGATGACCTCATGACCGGGAACAAGGTCGACTTCGCCATGGGCAAATGCATCGCCGACAAGGTGCTGGTGGGGGTCGGGCCCTCTGGATACGGCGACCTGTTGGCGAGCAACCTTTCGGCCACCCAAGAGGCCCAACTGCAACAGCTCGGGGCTGAGGCGGTTGGCAGCTGCCAGGCCGAAGGCGTCACCTAGGCCAACATCGGGATTGAACGTCACGTCACGTGGTCGCACCGTGGGGTGCGGTGCCGAGGCGGCTCGCACGGCCTTCCAGCTCTACGCCGCGCACGGTGGAGGCGCAGCCATTGAGCGCTTCAGCGTCACCCCCAGCATCACGAGTGCGAGTGCGTGGACAGCCGCCCTCATCCTGATGGCCCTTTCGGAGGCGTTGTTCCGCACCGGCATCCTGGCCTGGCGGGCCAATGTCGTCCGCCAACGGGCGAGTATGTGGGCCGACCTCCCGACCGCGGCGTCCCCTCGACCCTTCGCGGGCGTCACGAGGTCCATGATGGAGATCGGTGAGCACCCCTACTGATCTGGAACTGGTTCCGACCCGGTGGTCGGGACTGTCCAACAGCCTCAGCCTGTTCGGGCTGGGGCTGTTGGTCTGGGGGGTCTCCGCTCAGGTCGCTCGCCTGGACCCCGGCGTTGGGCGTCCGGTGGCCTTCGTGCTCATGGCCGTGGCGGGCGCGTCGTGGATCGTGGCTCTCGTCCTCAAGCGGGACGACACCCCGGCATCGGGCGCCGCCATCGGCCTCATGGCCCTGGCGGGCGGGGCGCTCGTCGCCTTCGCTCCTCTTTCCATGGTCTTTCCGGCCGTTGCCGTGCTCAGCGCGGCAGTCCGATGGCGGATACCGGCCGGCGCCGTGGTCGCCGTGGTCGCCGTGGCCGGATGGCCGGCCATGTTCGTGGCGGAGGTGGGCGTCGGACTCTCGCCCGGAGTGATCCTCGGCTGCCTGGCGGCGATCCTGGGTGGGGCCCTGGCCGGCATCGCCCGACGGCAGGCCGTGGAACGAACCGAGCAGGCCGCCCGCACCGAGGTCGAGACGATCCGCACCGAGGTGGAGCGGGAGCGAGCCAACTTTCTCTCGGAACGCAACCATCTGGCCCGCGAGATCCACGACGTGCTCGCCCACACCTTGGCCGCCCTGTCGTTGCAGCTCGAGGCGTTCGGCACCGTCGTCGAGGCCGAGCCGGGAACGAGCCCCGCCATTCGTGAACAGCTCGACCGGACGCGCCGCCTCGTCCACGAGGGTCTCGACGAGGCGCGCGGGGCGGTACAGGCCCTGCGGGGCGACGCGGCGCAGCTCGATGACCAACTGCGGAGACTGTGCGCGCAGCAGCACGCCGAGTTCATCACGTCGAGGCGACCCCAACCGCTCTCGGCCCCGATGGTCGTGGGGCTCTACCGGGCGGACCAGGAGGCCCTGACCAACGTCATGAAGCATGCGATCGGCGCGCCGACCTCCGTGTGCCTCTCGTACGGGTTCGACAGCGTGTCGGTGACCGTCGAAGACGCATGGACGCAGCCTTCGTCGGCGTTACAAGGCAGCAGCGGCGGCTACGGCCTGCGAGGCATCGCCAAACGTCTCGCCTCCTCGGAGGCTCCATGGAGGCCGGCACGACTCCAGGGGGCTGGCGGATGACGGCAGTCGCCCCCCTCCTCGTGGCCGCCGACACCCGGCAGAGCTCGAAGGCGCCGTGAGAGTACTGATCGCCGACGACCAGCGGGTCGTCCGGGAGGGCCTCGCCACCATCGTGGCGGGCTTCACCGACGCCGAGGTCGTCGGGCTCGCAGCCGACGGCGTCGAAGCGGTCGCACTTGTTTCGAAGTGTCACCCCGACGTGGTGCTCATGGACCTGCGCATGCCCCGGAAGGACGGCGTGGACGCCACACGGGATATCCGCGCCCAGCACCCGTCGATCCCGGTCGTGGTCCTCACCACCTACGCCGACGACGAATCCATCCTGGCCGCCCTTTCTGCCGGCGCGGCGGGATACCTCACCAAGGACGCCGCCCGCGACGACATCCGCCGGGCCCTCGAGGCGGCCGTCGCCGGGCAGGCCGTACTCGACCCCGCCGTTCAGGCCGCACTGCTCAAGGCGGCACAGCAGGTACCGCCCAGGCCGACAACCTTGCCCGACGGGCTTACCGACCGCGAGGCCGAGGTGCTCAGCTTGATCGCCGCGGGGCTGTCCAACACCGAGATCGCGGAACGGCTGTTCGTGGCCGAGGCGACGGTCAAGACCCACGTGAACCGCGTCTTTGCCAAGACCGGCAGCCGGGACCGGGCCCAAGCGGCGGTCTACGCGCATCGCCATGGCCTGACGGATGTCGACGGCGAGGGGCGCCCGTAGCAGACGGGGCCGGGCGGGCATCCTGTCTTCATTTCAGATCCGGTGACATCCCGCGAAACTGCTGGATCGCCCGCCTTGTCCGGTGTCGCTGTCGATGTTCCCCGACCACCATCGACGAACGTTGGTGATAGCGGCGAATACATCCTTGAGCGCGAACAATGCCCTCCGCTGCCGCCGCATGACCGGGGCTTCTTCCCTGCGCCACGAGGGACGGCGACCATTTCGGGTTCGTAGGAAGGCTGACTGACACACAAACTGCGGGTGTCGGCCGGGACCCCTCCGGGCACAATGAGATGAAACAGAATGCGCAACGGCTGAGGGAGGTGGGGCCAAATGAACGTCCAGGTTCGTAACGAGCGTCGCCCCGATCGTGCGAGACCCTGACGCAGCTCGATCGTTCTACCGAGAAGCCTTGGGCTTGTCCTTTGAAGGCGAAGAGGGCGACTACCTGTTCACCCAGAAGCTCGAAGGGACGAAACACTTCGGCCTGTGGCCCCTTTCGGAAGCGGCAAGTGCATGTTTTCGGCACCACCGAATGGCCCGACGACATCCCAGTCCCACAAGCCAGCATCGAGTTCGAGGTCCCCGATGTCGCGGCGGCAGCGGCCGAACTCAGAGACAAGGGCTATCGCCTCATCCACGACGCCCGCACGGAGCCATGGACCCAGATCACCGCCAGGCTGTTGAGCCCAGAAGGCTTATTGGTCGCCGTCTGCTACACCCCGTCGTTCCACGACACTCAGGACGGCTGAACCACACGGCGTTCATACCGTGAATACCTCGTCGCGGACAACCAGTCGCTATGGCTGGTGTCCATCACGTGTCTGAGCACGCACCGATCCGGGCAATGGCCTCGTCTGCTTCGGTCATCAGCGCGCTCACCAGCTCAGCCGCCGAAGACAGTTCGGTGATCAAGTCGATTCCCTCTCCGGCCCAGATCGGCACGACGGCGGGGTCGCCACTGGCGACCGCCAGACCGTACGCGTCCAGAGCCGCATCGTCCTCTCTCAGCTCGTCCTCCTTGTCCCGCCAACGATCGAGGAAGTCGTTGCGCATGGTGCGGGCCGTGTAGCGGTGCGGCCATGAAGAGCGCCGGGCGATGTCGAGCACCCGGCTGCGCTCGGTGTCGCCGCCACCGCCCTCCAGGATGGCCTTGGTGACCGACGCCGGAACGAGGGCTTCGGGACTGGCCTCGAACCGGGTGCCGATCAGTGCTCCGGCCGCCCCGAGCATCAAGACGGCGGCCAAGCCGCGGCCGTCGGCAATGCCGCCTGCGGCCAGAACCGGCGTCGGTCTGACGAGGTCGACGACAGCCGGCACGAATGGCAGCGTGGCGCGCCGACCACCGTGGCCACCGGCTTCGGAACCCTGGGCGACAATCACGTCGGCCCCAACATCGAGGGCCGTGCGGGCCTCATCCAGATCCGTCACCTGGACGATCAGCTTGGTACCCGAGGCGCGGACCGTGTCGGCGAATGGGCTGGGATCGCCGAACGACAACATGATCGCTTTCGGTCCGTGTCCCAGGGTCCATCCGAGCGTCTCGACGTCAAGAGCCCAGCTCAGGAATCCGATTCCCCAGGGGTAGTCGGTGGTTTCCACGACGATCGCCAGCTCACGCTCCAACCAACCTCGATCGCCGCGTCCACCGCCGACCAGGCCGAGACCCCCACCGTTGGACACCGCCGCCGCTAGCGCGCCCCCAGCGACGTCGCCCATCGGCGCCAAGGCGACAGGGTGCCTCACCGAGAAGAGCTCCGTGATCGCAGTCCTCAATGTCATGCGTACATCATCGCTCAGTTCGATCTGCTCGCCGCCCGCCAGAAGCTCCTCGAGGAGGAACGCCATGCGGAACGCGTCCTCACACTCCGACGGGTGGCGCCACGCCGTCCCGGGGTTAACACGGCAACCTCGCATGACGTCGCTCAGCCTTCCCACATCTGAGCCCACCCCCGACAAAGACCTCCCTTGCCGCCAGATCCCGACGCCAGGTTTGCACGAGGGTCCTCTCCGACCGCTCGGTACGCTGAACTCGTGCGGCGAGCGATCAGCGGCTACCACTCGGACAACGAGGGCGACTGGGTGGCGGAACTGTCGTGCGGGCATGATCAGCACATTCGCCACCGCCCGCCGTTCCAGCTGCGAGCGTGGGTATTGGACGCCGAGAGCCGTGATGCCCGGCTGGGATCGGCGCTCGACTGTCCACTCTGCGATCGGGCCGAACCACCCGACGGTCTCCGGCTGGTTCGAACGAGCCGGCATTGGGACGAGCACACGATGCCTGCCGGTCTCCAACGATCGCATCGGATCGCAGCAGGCACTTGGGGTCGGATCGTCGTGCACGAGGGGCAGTTGCGTTTCGCCGCGGCGACTTCGCCCGGGCTCAATGTCACTGTGCGCGCCGGCACGAAACAGGCGATACCTCCCGAGGTCGAACACCACGTAGAGGCGCTCGGCCGGGTCTGCTTCTCGATCGACTTCCTCTCGGTCCCTGAGAAGCGTTCGGGGTCCAGCGATGTGACCGTGCAGGAATCTTCCGATCAAGGAGGAGAGGCAGCATGCTGGGCTCATCTGCTCAGCCCCGAATGTGGAGCCGTTCTCGACGGTGAAGCCCACGTGGACGGCTGCGGTTCAGCCGACAGCAACTGAACCCGGCGTCTCCAATTCGATCGGTCGCAGTACTGCTTGGCGGGAGTACTCAGCGGTCACACCACACCATTGCACCGCGCTTGATGGCAGACGGGAGGGACGAGTCTAAACAGATGAGAGACGGCGTCTCACAGTGTCCGCGAGGACTTCGGTCAGGTCCCGACGTAGGCGGCGAGGTATTTGCCGGTGAGCGTGGAGCGGGCGGCGACGAGGTCGGCGGGTGGACCTTCGAAGACGATCCTGCCGCCGTCGTGGCCGGCGCCGGGCCCGAGGTCGATGATCCAGTCGGCGTGCGCCATGACCGCTTGGTGGTGCTCGATGACGATGACCGACTTGCCGGAGTCGACGAGCCCGTCGAGCAGGCCGAGCAGGTGTTCGACGTCGGCGAGGTGGAGGCCGGTGGTCGGCTCGTCGAGGACGTAGACACCGCCCTTGTCGGCCATGTGAGTGGCCAGCTTGAGCCGCTGTCGCTCGCCGCCTGAAAGGGTAGTGAGCGGCTGACCAAGGCTGAGGTAGCCGAGCCCGACGGCGGCGAGCCGGTCAAGGATGGCGTGCGCGGCCGGGGTGTGCGCCTCGCCGACGCCGAAGAACTCCTCGGCCTCGTTCACCGACATCGCCAGCACCTCGCTGATGTCGCGGCCGCCGAGGTGGTGATCCAGCACTGATGTCTGGAAGCGCTTCCCCTCGCACTCCTCGCAGGTGGTGATGACGCCGGCCATCATCGCCAGGTCGGTATAGATGACGCCGGCGCCGTTGCAATTGGGGCAGGCACCCTCGGAGTTAGCGCTGAACAGCGCCGGCTTTACGCCGTTGGCCTTCGCGAACGCCTTGCGGATCGGGTCGAGCAGTCCGGTGTACGTCGCCGGGTTGCTCCGTCGCGA
>Ga0209415_10000920_pt1 | contig 56220 bp, 41 predicted proteins | sample PeaSoiSIISIP2007_FD_187696 | JGI IMG/M metagenome (GOLD analysis project Ga0209415, IMG submission 187696) | Peat soil microbial communities from Weissenstadt, Germany - SII-SIP-2007 (SPAdes) (version 2) | ecosystem: Environmental > Terrestrial > Soil > Wetlands > Peat | place: Germany... | reverse complement strand
CGACAGCCGGATCGGATTCCCTGACGGCCGTTTACGCTGGGTCCACGACTTACGCCACCAGCACATCGAGCGCAGTCACCGTCACTGTCTCTCCCGGAACCAGCTCTCCAACAGCATGCAACGTTGTCTACACGATTACGCAGCAAGGCTCGGGCGTTTTCGGTGCGACCATCGCCCTTGACAACACTGGAACAACGGCCTGGACCAACTGGACGCTGCAATGGATCTTCGCCAACGGACAGACGATCCAGTCTCTTTGGAATGGTGTTGAAACACAGACCGGCGCATTGGTGACAGTGACCAATGAAAACTACAACGGCTCCATCGCCGCAGGTGGAAGCGTGACCAACATCGGCTTCAACGGCAACATCGTGAGCGGCAATGCGGTTCCGACTGCATTTGCCGTGAATGGATACCTTTGCGCTCCATTGAGCGGTGCTCCGCCGCTGGCACCGACCGGGCCGACAGCCACCTCTGGCAATCAGCAGATCGCGCTTACGTGGACGCCCAGTTTGACTGCGACGAGTTACTTGGTGAAGCGGTCAACGACGAGCGGCGGTCCGTACACAACGGTCGGCACTTCGACCACTACCAGCTACACGGATACCGGTCTGACCAACGGCACGGTTTATTACTATGTAGTCGCCGCGGTGAACACAGCCGGCGGCGGTGCCAATTCAACGCAGGTCTTCGCGGAACCCGCAGCATCCGCTCCCAGTGTTACCATCATCGTCAATCCAGCGCAAACCCAACCGATTTCGCCCTACATCTACGGAATCGACGCAACCACCGGCGCAGCGATTCCCAACGCTCCAAACCTCACCATCTACCGGATGGGCGGCAATCGCTGGACTGCCTATAACTGGGAGACAAACGCTTCCAACGCTGGCAGCGACTATCTCTACGAGAATGACGGCTTCCTCTCCAGCAGCACTGTTGCGGGAGCAGCCGTACTGCCGACAATCACTGCCAACATGGCTGCTGGACAAGCTACTTTGATGACCGTACCGATGCAAGGGCTGGTGTCCGGCGATGAGGCGGGTTCAGTGAGCGTGACCAATCCTCCGGACTTGACTCGGTTCAAGACATTGATCGATGCCAAGAGTACGGAAAGTTCCGCTCCCTTCACCACTACGCCTGTTACCACTGATGCCTATGTCTACAACGACGAGTTCGTGTGGGCCATGAATCAGGAAGCCCCTGGAAAAGACATCTTCACCAGCACCACGACCACACCGACGTTCGTGGACCTCGACAACGAGCCGGAACTCTGGAGTTCAACCCATCTTGAAATTCAGGGTTCCACTCCCATTACCGCCGCCAACTACATCGCAAAGACTCTGGCGCTGTCGCAGGCGCTCAAGAACCAATTCCCCGACATGGTGATCTTTGGACCGTCGCATTACGGTTTCCTCGGTGTCTACAACTGGCAGTCTGGAATCACCGGCACCACTCCAACCGGATCAAACTGGTTCACCGACATGTATCTGGAAGCTCTGAGCACAGCTTCTGCAACCTATGGAAAACCGCTGGTCGATGTCTATGACTTCCACTGGTATCCAGAGGACTACGATGCAGGCAGCACACGTGTAACGGGGCTGTCGGGCACTACACTGTCCGATGCGGATATGCAGTTGATCGTGCAGGCTCCACGCAACCTTTGGGATTCAACATTCACCGATCCGGGCAACAGCAATCCGTGGGTCAACTCGGTCCTCGGGGGCGCGCCCATCAACATGCTGGGACGACTGAAAGCAAAAATCGCCTCCGAATTTCCATCGATGAAGCTTGCCATCAGCGAGTACGAGACCGGCGGCTTCAATAACATCGCTGGAACCGTCGCGCAGGCGGATCAACTCGGCGTCTATGCCAGTCAAGGTGTCTTCGCTGCCATGCTCTGGCCTCCGAGCGGAACCTACGATTATGAACTCGCGGGTTTCCGCGCATTCCGTAATTTCGATGGAGTCGGTTCGAACTTCGGCGATGTTTCGCTGCAAACAACTTCCAGCAATCCTGGAAATGTGATGGTCTACGTAAGCACAGACAGCACAACGCCAGGCAGGGTTGTGATGGTAGCCATCAATCGAGCCAACACAGCCCAGGTGGCGGCGATCAGCGGACTCAGTCTGTCGGGCACGGCCAACCTGTATCAAATCACGGCGGCAACAGCCGAGGGACAAACCCCTGTAACGCCCAAATCCATTGGGACGATGGCGGTCAGTGGCTCGTCGCTGACGCTCACCTTGCCCGCGTACAGCGTCACAACCATCAACGTTCCATAACTCGCTCAATTTGAAAGAACAAAAAAACCAGAGTTGCCGTATCCTGGAGATGAAGTATCCAGGATGCGGCAACTCTGGTTTTAAACGTTGCTTTGGCTTCAATCGTTTCGGAAATTGCACTTTGACGACGCGCGAATGGCGGACTTCACCAAGCCCCTTCAATCTGAAACGAACTCAGCCCCTCGGCCTCTCTGTCGTCCATATAGCGCTCGATCAGCCCATCGACGCGGCTTCCACGCGGTCCGCGCCGCAGGCTGGAGCGTAGCTTCGCCAGTTCCGCCTCGCTGCCCGACGCCACCACCTCCACGTCGCCCTCCTCCGTGTTGCGCACCCAGCCACGCAGGTCGAGGTGGCTGGCCTCGCGGTGAACGAACCAGCGAAACCCCACTCCCTGCACACGGCCCTGAATAAGAAAATGAAGAACCAATCCTACCTCACCAAACCAAGCGCTTCGTTGAGCATACCAAAGCAGTCATTCAAAACACACGTTTTCCGTCCGATGCCGTACACTGGAACACATCATGGTATTCGTTCTCGACAACTACGATTCCTTTACCTACAACCTCGTCCAATACCTTGGAGAACTGGGTGCCGAGGTGGAAGTCCATCGCAACGACGAGTTGACCGTTGAGCAGGTCGAAGCACTCCGCCCCGACCGCATCCTGCTCTCGCCCGGTCCCTGCACGCCGAGCGAGGCCGGCATTCTGGTGCCGCTCATCCGTCACATGGCCGGCAAAGTCCCCATCTTCGGCGTCTGCCTCGGCCATCAAGCCATCGGCGAGGCCTTCGGCGGCCAGGTGGTCCGCGCCTCGCACCTGATGCACGGCAAGACCAGCCCTATCGATCATGACGGCAAGGGCATCTTCAAGGGCCTGGAATCGCCCCTCACCTGCACCCGCTACCACTCTCTGATCGTCGCCGAGAAGACCCTGCCCGCCGACCTCATCGTCACCGCCCGCACCGCCGCGCACGACGGCAATGGAACCATCATCATGGGCCTGCGCCATCGCACCCTGCCCATTGAAGGCGTCCAATTCCACCCCGAAAGCGTACTCACCGAGGGTGGCCACCAGATGATCCGGAATTTTTTAGAGATGTAGAGAGCAATTCTGATAACCGGCCATGATTTTCCTGATCCTTGACCGGTTACAAGAAAACCGTATAGCCTGTATCAATCATTGAGTAGAAAGATTTTAGTTGACATATATTGAACGGGGGCAACTGATCTTCGATGAGCCTTTCTGCGTCGTACCAAGTAATCGATCGATCTCGCGTACTCCTGCCTACCGCCCTTGCCATCGCCGCTGCCTTGTTCTTTGCCGCCATGCTTGGCGCGCAGGGCAAATCGAAATCCGCTCTTCCCATCGCCATCGTGCCCTTGGACAGCAACAATCCAAACTCCGCATTGAGCGTGACCGGCGCACTCGAGATTTCGCAAGGCAAGGCAATTATCGCCTCCAGCGGCTCGGTCATCTCGGGATCTAAAACCACCGAAGTCGTCCTGCCCCGGCGTGGCGTCCTGCGTGTTTGCGCCGCCACCACCGTCAGGCTCACCACAGACACCAGCGTTCCTGCCGGCGAGGTACCCGGCCTGATGATGGGCCTCAGTCATGGCGCGATTGAAGCCAGTTTCGCCACCGGTCGCAACTCCGATATCCTGCTCACTCCCGACTTCCGCATCCTCATCAGCGGGCCCGGCGCGGCGGATGTCAAGGTCCGCCTCGGACAGCACGGCGATACCTGCGTGGACAATGCTGGAGTCAACTCGCCGTATGTGCTCGTCACCAGTGTCTTTGACGGCAGCACCTTCCGCGTCCAATCCGGCCAGCGTGTCATGTTCCAGCATGGCAGTCTGCAAGAAGTCGTGGATCAGGAGAAAGAACCCTGCGGCTGCCCCCCTACTGACGTCAAGGGCAATGAGTTTCCGCTGGCCCAGAGCGAAGGCCTTGCCCCATTGGCGGAAACGGCTTCAACCACTGAAATGCAGGATGGCTCAACCACTTATCCGGTCGAGCCTCTAGTCGCCAATCGTGCCAGCCACGATCCAGCACCTTCCATCGCCAAACAGGAAAAGAAACCAAAGCACGGCTTCTTCGCAAAACTCCGTAAATTTTTCCTGAGTATCTTCGGCGCGGAATAAGGCAATTCATTTCGGCAGTTCTAAGAGCGCCGCACTCACCGCTGGAAGTTAATTTTCAGGTTTCATTGCTTTGTCGGCGCTGGGGGCGGAATGGGACGGTGCTTGGCGCGGAGATAGGCGATCAACTGCGCGGCTTCCCCGTCGCTGAGAGCATCGCGGAATGGGGGCATCTTCTGACCGCCGTCGAGGATTTGACTCCTCATTTTTTCTGGACTCCAGAGCTTATTCCTGCGTAAATCGACCAGCGATGGTCCTTTTTTTGCGCCTATGCCGCCCGCGCCGTGGCAATAAGCGCAGCCTTTGTCGCGAAACAGAATCGCGCCTGCGCGCTGCTCCGCCTTGGTCTTTGCGCCAAAAAGGGCGTGAGCAGGAGTGGTCGCGAAAAACAGAGAGAAAAGCAGCAGGGCTGGGAAAAACCTCATGAAAGCAATCACAATGTAATTTTCTCACGGCACCAGGCACCTGCGGTGCGGCAGCCGCCTTCGGCTTGGCCCGCGCCAGAAAAGGCGCGGAAATTGGCTTTGTGGTTTGACCAGGGGTGCCCCAGTTGGGGAAGTGAGTATGCCTCCAAAAGATGGGCAACTGGGAGACCTCAGAACCCAAACCGCCTAGCGAATCGCTCCAGCCGAAATTCCCCAAGAGGATCGATCAGCAAACAAGGCCGCGCTGTGGAGTGAATCCCACTGGCGCGGCCTTGTTCCGCCGAATATTTCGGCGAGAATTATTTGCGGTTTTTAGGCGCCAGGCCAAAGGTGACGGTCACCGAGAAGCTGCGTCCAGCCAGGAAGGTCGGGGTATCCGCGCCACTGATCGGAGTGGTCTGGTTGAAGGGATCAACGTAAGTTGTGCCTGAGATGGTGTTTGCCGTAGATGCTCCGGCCAGGCTGAGCGCGTCCATGTTATGCGAGTCCATCAGGTTGTTGGCGTTCAACTGGATCTTGGTCTGATCGAAGATCGAGTGGTTGCGGACCGTGTAGTTGACGTAAGCGTTGGTGGTCGAGAAGGGATTGACGATGGCCTGATTGTGATAAGCACCACCGTCGATGCGCTGCTCGCCGACGCGCTTGTTGAAGATGCCCAGGTCAAGGCTCTTGCTCTGGTAGGTAACGCCCTGCATCTCCGTATCAGAAGGAGTCTGCTGCACCCAAAGTCCTGACGGCGCGGTCACCCAGAAAGGCGCGGCGGTGGTTCCGGCGTTCAGCTTGCCTTCATAGTGGGCGTTAGCTGCCGTTGCGTTCAGGTAGAAGTTGAGTCCCTTGACGGGAACAAAGGTGGTCTCGAACTCGACGCCCTGCGTGATGGAACTGGGTTGCAGAAAGTTGACCGTCTCCGTAGTGGTGGGGTCGATCACGCTGGAGTAGCTGTTCTGAAAGCGTGTGTGGTAGGCGTCGGCATCGATGGTGAGTTTGTTGGCCTTGAAGACAGTACCCGCTTGCCATGTGGTGGACTTCTGCTGCTTGGGCGGCGTCAGCAGGCCGGGCGTGGGAACAGAGGCCGACGGAGTGTGGTTGTAGTCGTAGACGTTACTGGGCGGCACAATGCTGCCGGTGGCAATCTGCGCATAGACCGACCAGTTGGGCTGGATGCGGTAGTTGGCATCGAGCGAGGGTAGCCATGCCGTAAAGCTGCCGGTATCGGTAGCCGTAGTGGGGCAGCCGGTGGTCTGGTTGAGGGGGCAGAGGCTGCCGACAGTCTTGCCGTTATCGGCGTGGTGGAGAACGTCGAAGGTGTAAGCGGCAAACTTGGTTCCCGCAGTGACGTTGAACTTCGGCGTTATGTGGAACTCATATTCGGCGTAAGGCTGAAAGGAGTTTGTCCAGAACTGCTCGGCGAAATTGGGCAACGGCTGATCGGCCCAGCCATTGAGCGGATCGCTGGGATACTGATGGCGGTCGGTGCGCGCCCACTCATACCATAGGCCGGTGCGGAAGACTCCAAGCTTTGAGGTCTGCGTCAGAACAGAAGTCTCGCCATACTTGCGATAGCTGTTGTACTTGTCCACGGCGCAGGGCAGCTTGCCTTTCACCTGCACATTGCAAGGCTGAACCAGAGCACCGTTGTAATAGAGTTGCGCGCTGGCACCGGAGCCGACCACAACAGAGCCGGGAACGAGAGAAGGGTTGGCGATGCCGGCGGCCTGAGTCACTTCAGTGATGGGTGCGGCGTTGGTGAAGAGTTCACCGTTGTCGTAGTTGTAGGTGTAGGGCTTGACTTCCAGATACCAGCCCTTGCCGAACTCAGTCTTCAGGCCAATGTACTCGAAGTCTGTAGGAACCTGATAATGGTTGTACTTGTAATCAAGCCAGTTGGTGGGGTCGGAATTATTGACCATCATGAACTTGATGCCCGCGCCGGTGTAGGGCAAAAGGCCGTTGGCGGTGGTGTTGTAGGCAACTTTATTGATGGTGGCCGTGGCGGCGCAGCTATATGCGCCCGTAAGCGAAACGCCCAGAGTCTGGCAGCGTGTTGGATTCAGACCATAGGTGTTGGCGGAGAGTTGAACCACGCCGCTGAAGCCGGTCAGCACGGTCTTGGGCGAGAACTGGTACTGGTAGAGAATCGAGCCGGCGTTGCGGGTGTTGTAGTTGAAGGTCTGGTAGCCGTCGGAAGTCATGCGATGCACATCGACGAAGAGATTGGACTTCTTTGCGCCGCCCAAGATGCCGAAACTGCCGGAGTTGAATGCGCCGTCGTAAAGCTTGGTGTTCCATGTGCCGTAGGAGACGGTGCCGCGCACATCCAGTTCGCTGGTCAGGGGCATGGAGAGCAGATGAATGGAGCCGCCGAAGGGCGTGGGGCCCGTGGTGGAGGCTGATCCGGGGCTGCGGTCAAAATCTACTCCGCCGATCCACTGCGCGGGGAAAAAGGCCCAGGAGTGGTGCGTCGGGGAGTTAGTGTCGTAGAAGGGAATGCCGTCAAAGTCAATGTCGAAGTCACCATCGGGAAAGCCGCGGAAGTAAGTTTTGCTCTGGCCCAAGCCGACGCCATCGGAACTGATGGTGAATGCGCCGGGAACAATCTGGACAATCTCGCCGTAGTCGGCAACGGGGGAGACGAAGTTGCGAATGTAGGTATTGGGGATGATGGACTGGGCGGAACGCTCTTCAATAAAGCCGCCGCTGGGTGCGGTTTCAGCGGCGATGGAGTCAATGCCGGCGTTGACCGTAATCTGCTGCACGTCGGAGCCGATGCGCAGGGTAAAGTTGATTTGCTGCGTCTGCCCCTCAGTCAGCTTGATCTCTTTTTTTGAGATGCTGGCAAAGCCGACGGCAACCGCCTCGACCGAGTAGGTTCCGGCGGGCAGGCCGTCCACGGCGTAGGTGCCGCCTGTGTCGGTGTGGGTTGAAGTGGCGCTGCCGGAGGCGTTGTTGACCACCGTCACGGTGGCATTCTGCACCGCTTTGCCCTGGGCATCAACAATGTTGCCGGAGATTCTGGGGCCAATGGCCTGGGCATGGAGCGCGACACCGCAGAGCAGCAGGAAAAACGATAGTGTCAACGCAGAGCAAAGCTTACTCGCGCTCTCGATAGAGTGTGTCAAGTGGTCCTCCAAAAGTGTGCAAAAGTGAATTTGTATGGTTTTTTGACCTGCGCGGGGCGGGGTTGTCCGCGTACTTGATTTGAAACTAGCAGCCAATTGTGACGGGGAGATTACTGGATTGTTGCTGACGCGTTAAGAGCGACCGCGAGCAGGGGAATATCTTAGGCTCTTACTTGTCCAACCTTTGTATAGGTTCGCGTGTTAACATTTTGTGGTCCTATCCAGATAACTTGCTCATTTTCAGCATGGTTATCTCGGGAGAACCAACTAAATCGGGGAGAGACTCGTGAAACGTCTACTTGCAATCGCAATTCTCTGTGCTGTTCCTGGCTGTACATTCGCGCAAGCGGTCGATGCCACTGTCTGTGAAATCCTGAAAGCGCCCAAAACGTTCAACGGAAAGATTGTCCGTATCAAGGGCACGGTTGAAGCCGGCTTCGATCAATTCGTGATCAAGGGCGTGGATTGCGGCCAAAAGGTGAATGAAATTTGGTTGTCCTACCCTGAGGGCACAAAGGCTAAGTCCGGACCGGCGGCAATGCTTGAATTGCAGCCTGCCAAAAACTTTGCTGGTACAGTTGCACCCGTTGATCGAACTCCGGTACAGCTCGACAAGAACAAGGACTTCAAACAATTCGATTCCGCGCTTGCCACGCCGTTTAAAGGCAGCGGAATGTGCCTCGGCTGTGGCCGCTACAACGTATCCGCTACGTTGGTTGGACGTTTGGACGGCGTTGTTCCTGAGTTGAAGCGCGATACATCAGGAAAAATCATCGGTATAAGCGGCTTTGGCAACCTGAACGCTTACAGCGCTCGGCTGGTTCTGCAATCTGTCTCCGATATTCAACAGCAAGAAATCGATTACTCCAAGGCTCCGCCATTGCCCAAAAGCGATGCCGCGCTGGATTCAGAAGCGGGCGCGGTACTTTCACATGAATTTGGACCAACCAGTATCCCTTTGGCGGACCAGCCTAAGCGCGCCATTGCGGCCTTCGGCAAGCCAGGTGAGGATAATGGCGTGGATGTTGGAGGTCTGCTGAACGAAGCTTCCGCAAAAGATGAAGCAAAGTCCACCAATTCCTCACCTGATGGTGTGCTTTTCAAGTGCAGTTTTAACTTCGACCGATTGAAAGGTGATCCACTTGCAAGGGCAATGGCGCATCTAGGCGAGCACATCGCCGATTTGCGAAATCCAGGAAATGGACTCGAATCTGTTGGACTCTATCAGTTGGAGTATCGGGCATGGATTACGACTATGATGAACGCGATTTACAGTGGCCAGAAATCGCTGCTTATCCCAGGCGGATATACGATTTGGAATTCGACCTGGCCAACGCCCAGCCTCAACAGAAACACCAATGAAGCGTTGACTGGCTTTCTCAGCAACCAAGAACTGCTTGCCAAGTAGTCTGAAAGCTGAGTGAAACCGCATTCCGGCCTGCAATGTTTGCATTTAGAGCCGCATTGCAGGCCAAATCGTTTCTGCGCCGTTTGTGGGCGTGGCATCGAAGCGCTGAAGCGAGTATCCTGAAGAGTCGTACTACTCTCATTTGAAAGCAAGGATCATCATGGCGGAGATAGCCGTAGAGGCCAAAGAAGTAACCGCGCAGTTGCCCCAGGTCCGCGTGGCCGTTCTGGGCGCGGGCAAGATGGGCGGCATTCTGTTGCAGGCCTTTCTCAAGCAGAACCTTTTCAATCCCGATCAGATTCACGCCACCGTTGGCCATGCCGAGCGCGCCCTGGCCCTGAGCACCCAGTGGGGCGTGGACGTGAGCACCAACAATCTGGAGGCCGCGCGCAAGGCCGACCTGATCCTGCTGGGCGTGAAGCCCTTTCAGGTTCCCGCGCTGCTGGCCGAGATTCGCCCCGCGCTCACCAAGGACAAGACGGTGATTTCCTTTGCCGCCTCGGTCAAAACGCGCGCCATTGAGGATGCCGCCGGAGTGGATCTAGCCGTCATTCGCGCCATGCCCAATACGCCGTCCATGATGGGCGCGGGCGCTGCCGCTCTGTGCCGTGGCCGCTTTGTTTCGGCCGAGCAGATGGAGCTTGCCGAGCGCATCTTTGAGACTGTCGGTCGCACTGTCACTGTCGATGAGAAGCACATGGACGCCGTTACGGGCCTTTCCGGCTCCGGCCCCGCTTACATTTACATCATCATCGAAGCACTGGCCGAGGCTGGCGTCAAGGTCGGACTGCCCCGCGACGTGGCCACCGAACTGGCCGCCCAGACCGCCTTTGGCGCCGCCAAGATGGTGCTGGAAACTGGCTGGCATCCAGCCGTGCTCAAGGACGCCGTCACCACTCCCGCCGGTTGCACCGTCGATGGCATTTTGGAGTTGGAAGCTGGCGGACTGCGCGTCACCCTCATCAAAGCCGTCATGCGCGCCACCGAACGTGCCAAGCAATTGGCCGCCGACTGAGGACTGCGCTCACTCCACCAGCGGACTACAGAGAAAAGTCCGAATGCGAGAAAACCAACCCTCAGCGGCTAAAGCCGCATTGATTCTTTGGGCTTGGCGGCACGACTAAAGTCGTGCCCTTTCAAAGCGGACTTTTTCCATGGACGCTAAACCTAGCCAACAGAACCATTCCCGCGTCACGGGAATGGTTCGTTCACCCGCTGACTTACCGACTCAACCTCTTGACCATGCAACGCCCAACCTGGCTGCCCAAGATCCTGCCGGAACTCGACGGGCTGCGCGGCCTTGCGGTTTTGGGGGTCTTGGTCTACCACTGTCATCCCCGCCTGGAGGGCACTTTTGTTCACTACCCCGCGCTCTGGGGTTGGGCCGGGGTCAATCTCTTCTTTGTGCTCTCCGGCTTTCTGATTACTTCCATTCTGCTGGATTCGCGCCAGAAGCCGCGCTATTTCCATAATTTCTATGGACGGCGCGCGCTGCGCATCTGGCCGGTTTACCTGCTGGTGCTGGCGGTCTGCTATGCCAATGCGCCGTGGTTTATCGGCCCCTCCGTCACGGATGCCGTCAAAGCCGCGCCCTGGTTAGCCTATCTCCTCTTCGTGCAGAACCTCTTTCATCTGACCCTTCCGCCTTCCATCGGTCCCACCTGGTCGCTGGCCATCGAGCAGCAGTATTACCTGCTGTGGGCACCGCTGGTGCGTTGGCTGCGCAAGCCGTGGATGCTGGCAGTGATTCTGCTGGCGGCAGTGGTCTGCTCGCCGCTGCTGCGTCATTTGAATTTTGTCTGGATGCGCGGCCTGCCCACACACACGCTGATCAAGCTCGACGGCATTGCGCTGGGCAGTCTGGTGGCGCTGGGGCTTTATACCTTCGCGCTCAACCGCCGCATCTGGTTTTGGCTGGGCGTGGCCATCTGCGCCGCAGGTATGGCGGCCGCTTTCACCATCGCCGGCGGAACCTCAATGCTCGACACCGCGCTGGCTCTGGGCTTTACCGGCGCGGTGCTGGCCGCCATCGCATCAACCGGCGCACGCAATCCCCTCAGCGCGCTGCTGCGTCGCGGGCCGCTGCCCTTCTATGGCCGCATCAGCTACGGCCTTTATATGATTCACATCATGATCTTCATCTACTTCGGCGCATTCGACGCGCGCATGAACCGCTACGGAATCCCCGGCAACCTCGCCGTTGTCGCCGTCAGGCTGATCGCCTCCACTGCCGCCGCCACCGCCCTCTGGTACGGCTTCGAGTCCCGCATCCTCCGACTCAAGCGATTCTTTTGAGATTTTTCAATTTCGCGCTTTTCGCCATTCATTCTAGATTTTCCGCCGCCTGTGATCGCCAAAATCAATCATTCCCTTAGCAACCCGTGGTGAAAGTCCAGTTTTGAAAGGGTACGACTTTAGTCATGCCGTAAAGCCATCAGAATCAACGTGGCCTTAGCCACTAAGGGATGGTTTTCTGGGGATTTTGACTTTCACTATAGGCCCTTAGAGCCTCTCGCAAATCCCATGGAAATTGACTTCCCCCGACGTTCCCTTATGATGGAATCGTTACCTGAGATAATGCATTATGCCGGGAAGAATTTTAGTCATTGACGACGAACCGCAGATTACGCGCGTTCTGCGCGCCGCACTCACCGCGCAGGGCTTTGATGTCCGCACTGCCAACGACCCAGAAGAGGGCTTGCAGGTCTTTCGCGACTGGCCGCCCGATCTGGTAGTAACCGATCTGATGATGCCCGGCCTCAGCGGCGTCGAGGTCTGCCGCGCCATTCGCGCCCAGGGTGCGACCCCGGTGCTGATTCTCTCTGTGCGCGACCACGAGCGCTCCAAGGTCGAGGCCTTGGACGCCGGAGCTGACGATTATGTGACCAAGCCTTTCAGCATTCAGGAGCTGCTGGCCCGCGTCCGCGCCCACCTGCGCCGCGCCCCGGAGCGCACCACCACAGCCATCGAGGCTGGCGACTTCATGGTGGATGCCACCGCGCACAGCATCACCGTGCAGGGCAAGGCGATCCACCTCACCCCCAAGGAGTTCGACCTGCTGCTGCATCTGGCGCGGCACTCCGGCAAGGTGATGACCCATCGCGCGCTACTGACTGCTGTATGGGGCGCGCAATCCGCCCATCAGCCCGAGTATCTGCGCGTCTTTGTCGGGCAGTTACGCAAGAAACTCGAAGCCGAAACCGGCAAGCAGTATATCCAAACCGAGCCGTGGGTTGGGTATCGCTTTGTGCCGGAAGGATGGAGCGGGAACGAGGAGTAGCACTGGTCTGTGCCCGTTTCCTTCAATTCTGTTTGAGCTGTGAGCTTTCAAGAGACTTTGAAGTCCCCCAGCGGCTTCGACGACCCGCAACGCATGAATCTGTAGCGTGGACCTACTGGTCCACGTCCGTTGCTTTCGAGACAACCACAGCATGGCTTGAACCCCAAACATCCCGCCAAGCGTGGTAGCAACTACCGCCCTCACCTGTTATGGTCATGAAGGACATCATGAATCCTCATTAGGAAACCTCGGGCATGTGGAAGCGCTGGCGAATCCGGTTACTGCTGTTTATGGCCGTCCTCGGCCCGGGTTTTATTACCGCCAACGTCGATAACGATTCCGGCGGCATCCTCACCTACTCTCAGGCCGGCGCGCAGTACGGATATTCCCTTCTCTGGACCATCATTCCCATCACCATCGCTCTGATCGTCGTGCAGGAGATGTGTGCCCGCATGGGCGTGGTCACCGGCAAGGGCCTCAGCGACCTCATCCGCGAGGAGTTCGGACTCCGACTCACCTTCATCCTGATGATCCTGCTCGTAGTCGTCAACTACACCAACGTTGTCACCGAGTTCATCGGCATCGCCGGTTCCCTGCGCCTCTTCCACGTCACCAAGTTCGTTTCCGTGCCCCTCTGCGCCTGGCTGGTCTGGTACATGGTGGTCAAAGGAAGTTACAAGAGCACCGAAAAAATCTTCCTCATCGCCTCCGTCATTTACATTGCTTATATCTTTGCTGGGGTGCTCTCCCAACCCAGTTGGCATGACGCCTTGCTGGCCACCGTCAAAATGCCCTCCCGCTCCGTCTGGAGCAACAAAGCCTATATCTATATGGCCATCGGCATCGTCGGCACCACCATCGCGCCATGGATGCAGTTCTACCTGCAATCCTCCATCGTCGAAAAAGGCATTCGCGTCAAGGACTACGCCGCCTCCCGGCTTGACGTCATTGTTGGCAGCCTCTTCACCGATATTGTCGCCTGGTTCATCATCGTCGCCTGCGCCGCCACCCTGTTCGTCCACGGCATGGGTGCCATCCAGGTCGCCAGCGATGCCGCCGAAGCCATGCGTCCCCTGGCCGGCGACTATGCCTTCATCCTCTTCGCCTTCGGCCTCTTCAACGCTTCCCTCTTCTCCGCCTCCATCCTGCCCATCTCCACTGCCTATACCGTCTGCGAGGGCCTCGGCGTCGAGTCCGGCGTGGATAAAAGCTTCAAGGAAGCACCCTTCTTCTACTGGCTCTATACTCTGCTCATCGTCGGTGGCGCAGGCACCGTCCTCGCCCTGCCAGACGCCCAACTCATCAACTTCGCCATCCTCTCTCAGGTCCTCAACGGCGTCCTGCTCCCCGTCGTCATCATCCTCATGCTCATCCTCATCAACCGCAAAGACCTCATGGGCGAGCACAAAAACTCCCACATCTGGAACATCATCGCCTGGGGTACCAGCATCATCGTCATCGGTATGACCTTCGTCATGCTCTGGGGCATGATCCCCGGCCATTGATCCCCGCAGACTTCGCCTCCACCAGCTCCACTGCGGATAATTCCGTTACAGCCGACCTCCTGGCCCACGTTTGTATCTTCGTAGTCCCCCACCAGCTTTCACTGACCCTCGGCAGATAAAACGGGGCGAGTGCTCCGGTACCAAGAAAGTAAACACAACCACCAAAGATGGGTGGTTATGTTTACCTCACCCTGGCACTTGGGCCGTCTGGAAGAAAGAAAAGATCCTGCGGCTCGGCATTCGATACCTGCCCGCACTGTTTTGGTATGGGCTTCAGATGGCGGCGAATAAGGCGGAGGAAACGCTGCCAGCCCCTCCTGGCGGCAGGCCCGTGGCTCTGCCCGCAAACCGGATCGAGTCTGTGCTGGATTTCATTGCCGATTTGCATCGCAAGGGAACATCTTTGGACGCCGCAAAATTCCGTGCCACGTAACGCTTTCAGATCAGCAAGCGCACCGTGGACAGACTATGGCAGAACCGCATGAAGCCCGTCGAAGACGAACCAACCTTCCAGGATGCCGCACACTACATCTTCAGCGGCGGCAAGATCAAAGGCGAAGAGACTCAACCGCTCCTTTAGCCGCCCGCTCGGCGCGGATAGTCGCCCAACATGAAATGGGTGGCGTGTCTATTTATTTCCCAAGCGGAGCATGGCCGGGTTTCACGATGCTGGATCAGACGGGACGGACGGGAAAACGATGGCCCACTGCCGAGGTCTCCCATGTCTGGAAATCCAGACATGGGCCACCCAACTTTAATGGTTCTCCGCGTCATAAGTAAAGTTCATGCCGCCGCTGAAGGTCGTGTTACCGTTCAGGTCATAATTCTCGCTGGATAACTGGTCGTTGGAGGAGCTGACCGTTTCAACCTTTCCGTTTGGAAATCAAATATAGCTCAGTGGGGCTGGTGGTGAGTTGAGGTCTCCCAGCTTTAGTGGTGATGCTCACTTTTTGATCCCCGGCACCTGGACTACCCGCCGGACGGACCGCCAGTACGTTCTATTTCGGAACGGAGGCGTGAATAAATTTTTCTCATGAGACTTGTTTCACTCATCGTAGTCGATAAGCGATGTACAAGGTCGAAGATTTCTCCAAAATCATCAAAGTGCAGTTAGTGAGAGCAACGCAACTTAACTTGGAGGCAATGCATCATGAATAGACTCTTTGTAGGCGCGCTGGCGCTGGCAATACTCAGGGGAGGGACATCCATCAATGCGCAGAGCCTTGACGATCTTAATATTCAGATCCATGGTTATGCGACGCAGGGATTTCTCTATTCCACGCAAAACAACTTCTTCACCACCAATTCCAGCAACGGCAGTCCGGCATGGACTGAGGCGGTTGTGAACCTTACCTCGCAGCCAGATCCCAAACTACGCGTCGGAGTGCAGGCGCGCTACTTCATGCTGGGCAACTACGGCAATGCCATCACGCTTGACTGGGCCATGGCAGACTACAAATTCAAAGAGAAATTCGGGGTTCGCTTTGGCAAGGTCAAGAGTCCGACCGGCCTATGGAATGAACTGCAGGACATCGACCCATCCTATATCTGGTCGCTGCTTCCGCAAGGGGTCTATCCCATCGGCAGCCGCAACTCGCTTCTCTCCCACTACGGCGGAGTGGCATACGGGACCTACAATCTCGGCCAGAGTCTGGGCAAACTCGACCTGCGCGCCTTTGGCGGTGAACGCGTATTGGGAACCAACGATGGTTTCCTGCTGCCTCAGAAGGAAGCGGGAATGATCTTGCCCAATGGCATGAACGGCGTGACCTTTGGCGGCTCCTTGCGCTGGAGAACTCCGCTCGACGGATTGATGCTCGGCGCCTCCGACAACTCGCAGTTGGCCATGGTCAACCCGGTCATGTTCACTATCCCGGCCGGACCGATTGCGGGTACGTACACCGGAACACAGCGGCTCTCGCCGTTCAATGTGCTCTACTACTTTGGCAAGTACGAGAAGGACAAAGTCATGGTGGCGGGCGAGTATTCCCGGCTGCCTATCCATTTGTTGCTTACATACCCCCTGCCTGTCGGCCTCGTCCCGATCAAAAATGACCAGCATACCTGGTATGGCATGGCCAGTTACAAGGTGACCGGCAAACTTACCGTCGGCGTGTACGATACCCAGTTGGTGACCCATAGTGCCCCCCTGGGTCCGGCGCGCTATTCGAAGGATTGGGTCATCTCTGGACGGTACGACTTCAGCCAGTTCATCTATGCCAAAGCCGAACAGCATTTTATGGACGGCACGGCGGCCGATTATGACGCGGACATGAATCCTGACGGGATCAAGCCCACTTCTAAACTCACCATTCTCAAAATTGGCGTTAGCTTCTAATGCGGACGAAAGGAGAACACTGAAATGAAAAAGCAACTCTCAATTTTCCTGCTCCTGACCGCCGCGTCGATCTTTGCTGTCCACGCACAGGCCCAGGTCATAGTGATCGCCAACCCTAGTGTGAAGGCGACCGAAATCAGTAAAAACGATCTGCGCGATGTCTTCACCGGCAATGCAACCTCGCTTCCCGACGGCAGCCGGGTAGTACCAATTTTGCTCAAGACGGGAACAGCGCACGAGGAGTTCTTGCAGGCTTACATCGGCAAAAATGACTCCGCTTACCGGGCAGGGTGGCGCAGCCTGGTTTTTTCCGGCCAGGCAAGTATGCCCAAGAGTCTGGATGGGGACGCTGCGGTCGTGGAATTTGTGGCGCACAATGCAAGCGCCATCGGCTACATCGGAAAGGCCTCACCACATGAAGGCGTAAAAATTCTCACAGTCAAGTAAAGCGGATGAGATACCAGGGATTGCGCATTCAAGCAACCAGCTAATTACTTAGCTGGTTGCTTGGGTTCAGAAGTGCTCCACTACCAATATCCCAAGAACGTTGACACGACTGAAGTCGTGCCCTATCAAAACTGAGGCAACGACGTTTTTTTCGCAGCCTGTAAAGCCCGTACCCTTCAAAATGCCGACAGATTCAGAGGTTCGCTCAATAATCGCTGCACAAGGCACTATGGCTGCGGCTTGGCGGGTTTAGCCGACGATGCTTTCTCCTGCTGCGGTTCGTGTTGCGCCACCCAGGACAAAGCCCTCGCAATGCGGTCGCCCAGTTTGCTCGAAAGCGGCTCCGCCACCGGTTCGAGGACCTGACCTGGCTGGAGGCTGAATTTATCGCGCTGCTCCTGAAGACCGTCCATGATCTCTTCCAGAATCGGATCCCCGCCCTTGCCTTCTGCGGCCTTCATATATTCGTCCGCCCGCTCCCGCTGGGCAATCGATAGATCCGCCAGCAGCATCGCCTCATGCTGCCGATCCTCGGCTTTCGCGGCGCGCGCGCGCTCCAGCAACTTGCTCGCCTCCTTATAATGGATACGAGCGATCTCGCGAAATTCTTCAACGGTCATATGCATTGGGGAACCGTCGTCCAACATTTCACCCTCCTGGCTGGCATATACCTCGCCAAAAACATCATCGGCCCCTTTATCTCGCAACGAGCAACAATACACGCCTCATTCGGTAGAGAATAGTACCCTTTTTTCCACAAACATGAAACTAAAATTGTTTCTTTCGTAATGGGTGTAAAATTCGGCTGATGAATACTGAAACTCCGCTCACGCCTTCTTCCTCCCCAGAACCTCAGGAACGCAACTGGTTGCCGCTGGTAATCGCGTCGGCCGCAGTGCTTCTGGTGCTGGGAATCATCGCGCTTGTCCAGCACGGACAAAACAAGGCGATCGCCACGACGACCCCGGTTTCAGCCGCGCTGGACGCCTACGCCGCCAATCTGCCCATCACGAACATCGTCATGAGCGAATCGGCCAATCTGGCCGGCGGCAAGATGACCTACATCGACGGACACATCGCCAACCACGGCGGCAGCACCGTCTCGCTGGTCATGGTGCAGGTGATCTTCCGCGACTACAAGCACGAAGTGGCTCAAAATGAAACACTCCCGATCAAGCTGATCCGTATGAAGGAACCCTACGTGGACGTGGAAAATGTCTCCGCAGCCCCCCTCAAGCCGGGTGCAGAGCGCGACTTTCGCCTCATCTTCGACGAGATCAAGCCCGACTGGGACGGCGCTTACCCCGAGGTGCGCGTCGTGCATGTTCTAACGAAATAGCCAGTCATTTCCCTTTTTTACACGGTAATTTTTTCTTAGGTAGGTAATATTTACACGGTTCACCGCCTCGCCGAAGACGTATTTTCCGGCCTACTCTCGAACATTACTCCGCAAGCTAAACAAAATAAAAGCTGTAAAAATACTGGCACGAAAGGGCGCACTTTGGTTCCCAGGTTGCTATATAGAGGGCGAGCAGAAACGACCGCTCAACCCGCCGTACGTATGCGGAGTTCAGCTTTGCCAGGATCGATTCATTGATGATGAAAAATTCGACAATCCGTCTCCCCTTCCCTGGCCAGCTAGCTATCTTTCTACTGGCATCTGCGGTTGCAGTCCCCGCCTATTCTCAGTCTTCGGGGACTCCCACCAGCGCTCCTCCTTCGGCTTCCCAGCCTCAGCCCTCACCTGAGGCTTCCGCTTCCACCCATCCTCCCAAGGAGGGGTTCTGGGGACGCGTCAATCCCTTCGCCCGCAAAAAGTGGGTCAGTGATCGCGTCAATCCTCTCGATGATCGCTTGGTCGAGTTGAGTGACGTGAACGCGCAGAATTCGCGCGATATTCAGGGAGTTGACTCCCGCGCGCAGTCCGGCATTCATCAGGCGCAGTCGGCCGCCGATGCCGCCAATCAGGCCGCTCTCGCCGCCAGCACCCAGGCGCAGAGAGCCGGCACCACAGCACAAGGCGCTTCCGGGCGCGTCGATCAGCTCAACAGCACCGTAACTGGCTTGGATCAGTATCGTCAGGTCAGTGAATTAAGCGTTGAATTCCGCGGCGGCCAGGCGATTCTGTCCTCGTCGGCGCGCAAGCAACTGGACGAGTTGGCTGCCGGGCTTACCGGTCGTCAAGGATACGTTCTGGAGATCGAAGCGCACACGCCCGCAGCGGGCAGCGCTGGTATCCAGAGTTCCGAGCGGCTGGCCGAAGCGGTCAAGCGCTACCTTGTTTCAGAACATGAGATTCCCGTCTACCGTTTGCACTCTGTGGCCTTGGGCAATGCCCGCGGCGCTGGCGATGAAGATGCCAAGCCGACCAGGATCAGCACCGTGCATATTCGGTTGATGGAAAACACTTTGGCGGCCCAGACAGCGGCATCACACAATGCTGCTGCTCTGAGCGGTGCGGAGAGGCCGTAGATAGACCAAACCCTCCCCCGAGGTTTACCTCCGTGCCAACGGCATTAAAACTATTCAGCCGTAGGCCGCCAACCAAGCTCTCCTCACACGAGAGAACCAAGGCAACCTGGCCCCCGTTAATGACGGGGGCCGATTTTTGTCTGGGGCATGAATGTAGTACTGATTTATGTCTTCGCTTCCAGCCTTCCCAGGCGCGCGGCAGTCTTGTGGTGGTACATCTCGGCATCAGCGCGATCAACCAGGGCCTTGAGGGGTTCGGCGGGCTGGTGCTCGGCCAAACCGATTGAGGCATCCACTTGCAGTTTGAGCTGACCGGATTCCCGCTCAATGGTATAGCTGCCGCAAACCCACTTGCTGAGCCGGTCAATGTGCGTCTCCGCCTCCGGCAGGTTGCCGTCCAGCACCAGAATGAATTCGTCTCCGCCCCAGCGGCCGATCACATCGGTTGAGCGACTGGCCGAGCGCAGTTCCGTGGCAAATTGCTTCAGCAACTCATCGCCAACCAGGTGCCCGTGCTCGTCGTTGACCTGTTTGAAGCCGTCAATATCCAGAATGGCGACGCAGAACGGCAAGCGTGAATCGATACGGGCCTCGATCTGATTCTCTGCGCACAGACGGCTGCGCAGACCGGTCAAAGAGTCGCGCGAGGCAATCTGCTCGGCCTCTTCCAGCTTGGTTTGATAGGTCGTGACCTCCTTGCGCAATTGGTCCATCGCGGCCTTGCCTTCGGCCGTCATGCGGTCAATCGAGGTCTTCAACTCCGAGGCACTTTTTTCAATCGAAGCGCGAATCTGGGTAAGATCTTCCAGATTCGCTATTTTTTTCAGGCTGCACGTTACGTCGCTGATTTGCTGGGCGCAGCGCTGGTCGCGTGAGCCAACCGATTCGGCAGTGCGCGCCATGACTAAAAGTATTTCTTTTACTTCGCGCGTCTTTTCCTGATAGTGACGCGCGGTGCGCCGTCCCCAACCGCGCAGCTCATCGCTCACCTCTTTCTCGGTGGCTTCGACAAGCACAGTGGAAAGCGTTGAGGTCAGCCTTTCGCGCAGCTTCTCCAGGGCCTTGCTCAGGCCCTCGCCCAGCCCGGGACAAGCGTCCTGACTACATTTCCCCATCTCCTGCAAGGCGGAGCGATAAGCGGCCACAGCAACCGGCAGAACGTCTTTCGCATCCGTCTTTCCTTGCGGAGCGGGGCCGGAGTTGGCGGAGTCCATATACTTTTTCAGCGAGATCATCTTGCCTCTTTACAATCATCCGCGGCGTCTTGGGAACAGCATGCGCGGCAGAATCGGCACGCGGACCGGCTACCTCGGCTATCGGCATTCAGGGGCACTGTCTTTAGGCGCGCCAACACGAAAAACAGGGGGAAGCCGGGATGAGGAAAAGCTTAAAAATCCAAGCAAATCAACGCCTTCCAATGCCGCTTAAAAAGATCTGTGCAATTCGCTTTTTATTCGCTATAATGCGCCCATGGCTGTTACACGAAGACAAAAGGAAATTATTGATTTTCTCGAGACGTTTGTGGCGCGTAACGGCTACAGCCCGTCGTTCGAGGAGATCGCGCGGGGCATGGGCCTCAAGAGCCTGGCGACGGTACACAAGCACATTACCAACCTGGAAAAGAAGGGCTTGCTGGACCGTGTGCACAACCGCAGCCGCTCGATCGACGTGCTGGCACCGGGAACGCGGACCCGATCGAGCGACCGTTTGCCGCTGGCCGGGCGCATCGCAGCGGGACTGCCGGTCGAAGCGGTCGAGGCCGACGAGAGCATCTCTCTGCACGACGTGGTGGGCAACCGCGACGTTTTTGCGCTGGAAGTACGCGGAGATTCCATGCGCGACGAGCACATCATCAGCGGCGATTACGTGCTGGTGGAACGAACCCGCACGGCTCGCCAGGGAGAGATCGTCGTCGCTCTGGTGCATGGAGCGGAGACCACGCTGAAGCGCTTCTATACCGAGGGTAACCTGGTCCGGCTGCAACCGGCCAACATCGAGATGGAACCAATCTATGTTCCGGTCGCCCAGGTGGCGATCCAAGGGCGGGTGTTGGGAGTGCTGCGCAAGTACCGGTAGATGAGAAGCTTTGTGCCTTGAAGAGAAACAAGTGGTCAGAGATCAGTTTCATGCGCGGCGGGTGGGAAATGCCGATGAGAGACTCAATGGTTTCCGTGGTCGCGATCTCTCAGTTTCGCAAAGATGGACAGTTCCCTTCCCTCTGCCGCCTGTTCTGGTATTCTCAAGAAGATCGCCACAGGCTGTGTTTACGCACTCTCCAATCCTTCTCGACAGACGACGCCCGCTGCTGCGGGCAGTTGGTTTTGCGTGGATTTTGATTGGATTGCTGGCGGGCTGCGCGCGCTTCCATCCGGAGCATCACGACATGGTTTACGTGTCGGCGCGGCAGATGTACCTGCATGATCGCGTAGCGGCGGTATCGAATCGCGTGGCGCAGGTGACCAACGGGCAATCACTGGAAGTGCTGGAGCACGGACGCCGCTTTCTGAAGGTCAAGACACAGAAAAACGAGATTGGGTGGATCGAAGAGCACGCGGTGATCGACGCGAAGGCTTACGATGCCTTTGTGCAATTGGGCAACCAGCACAAGCAAGACCCGGTGGTGGCCAACGCAACACTGCGGGACGATATTTATCTGCATTTGCTGCCGGGGCGCGAAACGGAGCGGTTCTTCCTGCTGGCGGGCAATGCGAAGGTGCAACTGCTGGCGCGAGCCTCGGTGCCGCGCGCAGTCGTACCGGGATCAACACCGCCGCCGATTCTGGCCAAGCCGCCAACGGCAAAGACGCCCGTTGCGGGTACGGCGACAAAAGATAAATCTCCCGTGGTCCCCGCACCACCCGTTGCTGCGCCAACGGTGCCGGAACCGCCGCCGATGGAAGACTGGTGGCTGGTGCGCGACGCAGATGGGCACACGGGCTGGCTGATTGCGGGTCGGCTGGACGTGGATGTGCCGGATGAGATTGCGCTGTATGCCGAGGGACAAAGGATTGTGGGTTCGTACGTGATTGCCAAGGTCACGGACGAAGAGGCGAATACGCCTAACCATCAGGTTCCGGAGTACGTAACGGTGCTGAGTCCGCCAAAATCGGGGCAGCCGTTCGACTTCGATCAGATTCGCGTCTTCACATGGAGCATGAAGCATCACCGCTACGAGACGGCCTTCCGGCTGCATCCGATCCAGGGATTCTTGCCGGTGCGGATCAGCGCGCAAGCGGGCGGGAATGGGACGCTGCCAACGTTCAGCTTCCAAATCCCAAACGGGGAGAACGTCAGCATCGATCCAGCAACCGGGGTCTCAAAACCCGCGAATCCGCGCACCATTACTTATCTACTGAACGATACCCAAGTACGGCGAACAGGAAGCGACCTGGGACCGATCCCGATCAGCCACTTGGCGGAGTCACAGCCAAAAACGGCGAAGCCCACCAAGACCGGCAAGAAAAAAGGCAAATAGGCTCCAGGTACTGCGGTGCTGCCAACTGCCTTCTGCGTGAGCAGTAGATCAACCAGTCGGAAGCATTGGGTCCACTTGCTATTGGTCTGTGTCTTCTGATTTAATCCTATTTCGCTCCAAGTCGATATGATCCTTACGTTCTGCTTCAGAATGGGTGGTTCATGGAGGAAAGGGTTGCGGACCTTGGCGTATATCATTTCAGCTGTTGCACCGATGCTCCCTGGACACCGTGACCGGAATCTGGACACAATCTGGCACAAGAAGTGTGCCCACGCGCATTGGCGTGCGGCTCTCGCTGCGGCATTCGTGGCCATTTGCCTCTTGACTGCAACCCTCGCGCAATCCGCCCCTGCCGCACCCACGGCAGACAAGCCCTCAATAATCACCACTGCATACGGGGCACATGATCTTTCCGATGAGGATGCGGCGCGCGCGCTCCCCATCCATCTGCGTGGGGTCATCACCTACTATGATCCGGATTATGCCAATGGACAGCCGGCGGCCTTCTTTCACGATGACTCAGGCAGCGTCTTTCTGCGGATGACCGCCGACGAGGCGAAAAATCTTTTTGTCGGAGCTTTGGTGGATGTGCAGGGTGTTAGCGGACTTGGAGGCTTCGGTCCGGTGGTCTTTCACCCAGAAGTTCGCGTCATCGGCCGCGCGCCTCTTCCGCCGCACCCTCCGCGGGTCAGTTTTGCCATGCTGAAAACCGGCGAAGACGATGCACAGTGGGTTGAAGTGGAAGGCTCCGTTCATCGGGTCATCGAATATGACCATAGCGTTACGTTGAGCCTGCAGATGCAGGATGGCGCGATCAACGTTGCCATGGTCAAAACCACGGGTACCATCTACTCCAACCTGGTCGATGCCCAGGTGCGAATTCATGCCAACGCCGCACCTACCACGAACTCCGATAATCAGATGATTGGCGTCCATCTGCAGGCACCAAACCTTTCTGCCCTCGAAGTGATTGAGCCGGCCCCGCCCGACCCTTTTGCACGCCCGTACGTCTCCGTGAACAAGTTGTCGCAGTGGAAGCATTTCGCCACCCCGATGCATCGCGTTCACCTGCGCGGCAACGTAACACTGCAATGGCCGGGAGCCTATCTCTGCATTCGCGATGCGACCCGCGGAATCTGCGCGCAGACAAGCCAGAATACGCCCGTTGCCGTGGGCGATCTGGTTGACCTGGTGGGATTTGTTGAAACCGACAATAGCGCTCCGACAATTACCGATGCTGTCTTCCGCGGCGCCGGGAACAACCACCCAGTTGCTCCTCAACCCGTCACAGCCAGCAGGATTCTGCACGAAAGATTTGTCTCCGAGCTGATTCAGATCGATGGCCTGTTAACTGGTTACGATGTGGCCTCTTCTGACGTCACCTTGCAGCTCTCCTCGGGCGACACCATCTTCCCTGTGGTTCTTCCCAAGAGCCTTGCAGGCTCAGAGGTTCGCGCCTGGAAGATCGGCAGCCGATTGCGTGTGACCGGCATCTGCTCGATCAGCGTCGATGTCGATGATCATGTGCAAGAAGGCGTGGCTGTCACCAAGTCTTTCCGTGTCCTGATGCGTTCTCCGGCCGACGTTACAATTTTGGAGGGGCCTACGTGGTGGACGCCGACTCATGCGCTTCTGATTCTGGCGTTAGCGCTGGCTGGAACGCTCGTCGTGTTGGGTTGGGTAGTCATTCTCAGAAAGCGGGTTGAGTTGCAGGCCAGCCAGCTCCGCGAAAGCGAAGAGAGGTTCCGTCATCTGGCGCACCATGATTCCCTCACCGGTCTCTGCTCCCGCATGGTTCTTGAAGACCGGCTGAAGGATGCCATCAAAAACGACCGGCACCATCAAAATGGACTCGCGCTGCTGATGTTGGATCTGGACAAGTTCAAGGAGATCAATGATACGTTCGGCCACCAGGCTGGCGACGAAGTGCTCCGCGTAACCGCTCAAAGGCTGACGGACACGGTGAGAGTTGCCGACACGGTTGTTCGGTTCGGAGGGGATGAATTTGTTGTTCTGCTGCCGGAAATCCGGGACGCCCAGTCCGCGGAGACGATGGCCGCGACCGTGCTCACCTCACTGTCTCGACCTGTCCGGTTTGCCGGAAGCGAGATACCGGTTTCGGCCAGCATCGGGGTTGGAACATCCTTCACCGGAAAGATGGATGCTGAAACCCTCCTTCGTCATGCCGACGAAGCGCTTTATGTAGCCAAGGACCGAGGCCGCCACTGCTTCGCCGTCTATTCAGCCGAACTGGAAAAGAACCTCCGCGAGCGAAAGCAAAACAGCGCGGAGCCTGTCGCACCGAAGGCATGACAGGCTCCCTGCTCTATTTCTTCGCGCTCTTCATCTGCCAGTAAACGGAGTAACGCTGATCGTCGATCTCATGCATGGGCATGAGCGGATATTTCGCACTTTCGCCGGTAACAGAGAAGCGCAAATCCGTCGATGACTCAACCTGAACCCACTGCTTCGTCTCTGCGTCTGAAGTGGCTGCGACCGTCGGCAGCGGAGATGCGGCGGGCGGGTTCTTGGGCGAAGTATCGCCGCTGTGAATGATGCGGTTGGGTTCGTCTGCTGGAGCAGCGCCCATATCGGCGGCGAGCACGAGAGGGCCGTACAGCGCGGCATTGACGCAGCAATCGCCGGGCAGTGCCTCCTGCCGCAGTTGCATGGGGAGGCCGATGGAGATGGTGTCGCCGTCGTGCCAGACTCCGCGAAGAGCAAGATACGATCCTGGATCGGCCATCACGTCGAGCGGACGACCATTGATTTTTACCTGTGCATCCGCTGCCGTCCAATGCGGAATGCGCACGTGAATGGTGCGCTGCGTCGGGCGCGCGGATTTGATTTTGAGCGTTGTGCCCTGCTCGCGCGGGAATTGCGTCACCTGCTCGATGGTGAGTCCTTCCTCTTTCCACTCCAGCGTGGAGGCAATGAACTGGTTGACGTAGAGGTCGCAGCCACGATGGAAGTAAATGGTATCAGCGAATTTCTCGAACTCCTCGGCTCCGGTGCCCGTGCAGCACCAGAACGACTCCTCGGCCGAGTTATACGCGCGCCAGTAGCCGGCAGCAAGCGGGAAGAAATACTGTTTAAGTCCCTGCGCGTTCTGCGTACCCAGTCGGCAGTTGAACAGAGAGCGCTCGTATTCGTCCATCCAGCGCGCATTGCCTGTCCAACTGAAGACGTGCCGCTCAAGCTTCATCAGATTGTAGGCCACGCAGCACTCGGCGTTCTTCCATGCGAGAGTCCCATCGAGCCGACCAGGGGTGGTCTTCCAGAATTCTTCAAGACTGGTGTTGCCGATGGCATAACTACGCGCGGTGAGCACTTCTTCAAGGAAATACTCGGCAATTGCGCGATAGCGGCGATCACCTGTGACCTCGTACATGCGGGCCGCGCCGATGATCTTGGGAACGTGCGTATTCGCGTGAAGGCCCCGCAACTCGTCGCGGCGTTCCGCCAGCGGATCAAGAAAGCCCGGCTGCTCGAAGAGATGGGCGGCATCGATGTAACGCTCATTTTTGGTAATGGCCGCTAGATTGGCAAAGGCTTCATTCATGCCGCCGTATTCGTTGCGCAGCATGCTCTGGCGCTGATCGGCACTGAAGGACGACATGAAGTCCTGCGCCCATTGGCCCATGCCTTCGGCGACCTGCAAAGCATCCGTGTTGCCGGTGAGCTGATGCATATCGAGCAAGCCGGCCATGATCTTGTGATAGGTGTAGAAGGGCGCCCACGCGGGCTTGCCCTGCGCCAGATGTTCAAAGATTTCGGTGGGATAGGCGCTCAGGTAGCGGGTTCCGATCTTCTTCTGGCACGCGGCCAGACCGGCGACAACTTCATCACCGCGACTCTTGAGCACGGAGTTGCCTGAAGCCGCCGAAGCCAGCGCGACCGCGGAGAGATAGTGCCCTCCGGCGAAATGCCCGCGCAGTTCGCAGCTTGGATCTTCCCAGCCTCGATAGGGCGTTGCGCTGGAAGAAATGCCTGCTGTCATGCGGAAAGTGTGCAGCAGCCGATCAACTGAAAGTGAGTCAAGGTAGCGTGCATTGATTTCTTCCTGCTTCTGGAATTTTCCAGAAGCAAGACGCACAGAGGCGAGCGGGAAAGGAACGAGCCGATCCGCAGGATACTCAGACGTGACGGCAGCAAAGGCCTGCATTGCTGCCGAGGGGCCGATCAGGCATAAGCCTGCGGCCCCAACGGAGGTTTTGAGAAAACTGCGACGAGAACGGTTCATCCTGTCCTTACTCCTGTTAAATCTACTTGCAGTGCGCTTCAAAACAGAGATGGCTGCTGAAGAACGGCATCACGTGATTCTGGAATCGATCCGCCACGGCGCTGGTGTGCGTGCCGGAGTAGATTTCAAAGCCGTTCGTGATTCCGTAGTTATCCAGAATCTCGTGCAGCTTGATTGTATCCGTGCGCAGGCCGTCCTGATCGCCCACATCGATGGAGATGGCACGATACTGCTTGAGGTTTCCGATGTACTGATCGATAAAGGCCAGCGGCGCATTGGCCGCAAGTTTTGCCTGTATCTCCGGCACCGGAACTCCGTCTTTGGTGGGCAAGTCAAGATAGAGCGGAGGGTTCTTGGGGTTGGGTGACCAGGCGGCGGCGGTAGCAAGTTGAGCGACGCCGAAGCCCGGCATTGCGGCCGCGGCATCCAAAGGCGATTTCAATCCGGCGATCTTCTTCTCGTTTTCAATCGCCATCTCTTTCATCTTGTCCGCGGGGCCAAAGCCCCCACCAGTCATCGGCGACAGGCAGCAGGGGCTCATGATGTAGAGCGAGCCAAAGACATCGGAGTGCTTCATACCGATGCGCGTGGCACCGTATCCGCCCATCGAGTGGCCAACCAGACCGCGGCTCTCGCGAACGGGAATGGTGCGATAGTGCGCGTCGATATAGGCAACTACGTCATGTGAAATGAATTTCTCGAAATCGCCGGTGGTTGCGGAACTGGAATACATCGAGCCGTTGTAGATGGTCTTCGAGTCCGGCAGAACGACAATCATTTCCTTGGCACCCTGAGCAAATGCGCCTTCGATGGTCTGCGGTACGTGAATTTCCCCCGTCCACTGCTCGGCTCCAATGAAGAAGCCGTGCAGTGCGTAGACCACCGGGTAGCGGTGCGAGGTCTCTTTGGTATAGCTGGGCGGGAGGAAGACGATCACGTCACGATCGACGGCGTCGCCTTCCAGATTTCCTTCAAGAGCCGCACCGTGAATCTTGATGTGTTCCACTGTAACTGCTTTTGCGCCGGGAATCACGGGCGGCACAATGGTTTGCACTTGGGCCGAGAGCATGGAAGCGGATGCAACAACCATCCCCAACGCCATCGCCCAACATTTCATTGAAATCTTCATCACTTTCCTCACTTGAAAACTGGTGGTTATCGCATTCATGTGGAGCGAAACACGCTACTGGAGCGGATACGAATAGATGCTGATGCTGAATGGAGGCGTCTCAATCGTATCGGGAACTGCTCCGAGCGCATGTTCCTCGACCGCGACGCCGGGCTTGACTCCAACCGCGACAACCGCATCCACAGACGATGGGGCCATCTGCCACAGGGTTCCTTTAGCAGCCAGTTTCACGCCGCCAACGGCCAGTTTCATGCTCTGCTTGGAGTCCGAGGGATTGAGTACGGCAACCGTGAGCGTCTTGTGATCCTCGCTGAGCGCGGCGCTTACATCCAACGGATACGTATCGCTGCCGGGATTGACCGCCGGCTGATCGCCGCCTGCGGGAAAGACCGGTTTGGGCTGCGGAGAATCGCCGGAGACCTCGACTGGAATGACGCCGAAGTGATCGTGATACATCTTGAAGAGCATGCCGGTCGGATTCAGTTCGGCTTCGGTGCGAGACTGGCTGATCATGGCCGTAGCAAAGGTAAATGCGCCAAGTTGGAAGACATCGGAATGCCGGAACATCTCGTGGAAGGCCCATGCATAAGCGGGAACCACCTTGTACGAGTTCGGTCCGCCGCCAAAGTAAGCCCACTCGTCAATGGCCACAGGAACGGGCTTGGTACGCAGCGCTGGAATCAGCTTGAGGTACTCCTGATAGTGTTCGTACTTGGCGCGAACCTGCACTGCCGGCGCGCGTTCCCACTCGATGAAACTCAACGGCGGATTGATGGGAACCTTCTTCCCGAGTTTCATGTCCGTATGCTCGTTACCGGATGCATAGTAGTGCTCGCTGAGCATATCAATGTTGTCCAGGCAGTTCTTGAGCATCTGGCCGCTCCAGTCCGCCGCGGAAAGATAATCGGGAACATACTGCCCATTGATGCGCTTTGCCTGATCGGCCCCTTCCATCACGTCAGGCATCGCGCCACCAGCAATCAGCTTGATGGTTGGATCGACGCTCTTCATGGCCTTCGCAAAGAGGTTGTGCTTGAGTTCGAACTGGGGCAGTGACATCGCGCCCATCTGGTAGTCGCCCCAAGGCTCATTGCCTACGCCCCACAGCTTGACGTTGTACGGGGCCGGATGACCGTTGGCTGCGCGCCATTTGCCCATCGGCGTGGTAATGGCGCCGTTGGTGTATTCGACCAGTTCACGCGCCGACCAGGCATCGCCGAAGCCTGCATTGACAGTGATGTAAGGATCAACACCCAACAGGCGGCAGAGGGTAAGGAACTCATCGGTGCCCACATCGTTGGGCTGCACGGCGTTCCAGACCGTATCCAGGATCGGAGGCCGCTTGTCCATATCGCCTACGCCGTTGCGCCATTCGTAGGAAGAGACGAAGTTGCCGCCTGGAAAGCGATAGACGCCGGAGTGAAGCTGCTTGAGCGCGGCGATGACTTCGGCGCGGAAGCCCTCGATATTATCGGCAGGCATCAGTGAGACAGCGCCCACATGGAACGATCCCGCGCCGGTTGCGGTAATCTCGATGCGCGCGTCATCCGAGTCTTCCTGCGCCTGAAATTTGAACGGGAATTTATGGTAGGCAGAGGCAAGTGCCGGCAGCGTGACCGTCTGCCGGTCGCCCGCCTCCTTACCCCAGATCAGCGTAACCTTCACAACTGCTCCAGGGCTGCCCGCCAGCACGATGCGGCCTGTATACGTTTTCCCTTTACGCACAACGATGCCCGACTCTCCGATGCCGCGCGACGACTTCGCATCGAGCTTCACCAGCGGCGTCTGATCGCCTGTATAGGGTTCTTTCGTATCCATGGTGACCGCATCATCGCCGCCAATCGGTGCCCACCAGCGCGTGATCGGGCGGCGAAAACGGGGATTGCCCACTCCATTGCCCTCTGGCTGCGGAGGCTGGGGCGCGATGGACGCAACCGGATAATAGAACTTGCGGTCGGCTAGCAGTTCGGCCCAGATGCCGGTGTTGACGATGTCGCCACCGTGCTCCAGGAACTGCCCGTAGATATGCTTCGAGATCGGCGCGCCAGTCTTTGTTGCGTCGATGGTGACATTTACCGACTGCGATTGAGCCGCAGACACGAGCGAAAGCGAGAGGACGGCCAGCAACACAGCCGACGCCTTCCGAGCGGATTTACATATTACCGATTGAATCATGGAAGCTCCATAACAAATCTTGTTCATCTCATGGTTCCAGCGAGAGGACCGTCACCGACTTCGGCTCGACGGACAGAGTCAACCTTCCATCTTTCACGGTTGCCAAGATGGGCTTGGGCACAACCGTATTCGGTGCGGCGAAGGTGTTGATGCTGTCAACGGCGGGTGCCGTCAGCGTCTCGCCCTTCGCCGACTTGAAGACAATTCCAGAGATTGCGGCCTCGATTTCGGCCGGTTTGTCGGGATCGATGTTGGTGATTTCAATCCACAGCTTGCCCGAGGCATCCTTGGCCGCAATCGCATCGACGCGCGGCAGAGTAACGCCATCGCGATGAATCGTGCCGGGATCGAAGTCAACCGGAATCAATGCCGCATCCTGGAATGGAAGATACATTTTGTATACGTAATAGGTCGGCGTTAGGACCATTTTTTCTTTTTCGGTCAGAATCATCGCCTGCAGCACGTTCACCATCTGCGCAATATTGGCCATGCGTACCCGGTCGGCGTGGCGGGCAAAGATATTCAGGTTCAGCGCGGCCAGAACCGCATCGCGCAGGCTATTCTGCTGGAAAAGAAAATCCTTGTTTGTGCCGGGCAGCGGCGCATGCCACGCGCCCCACTCGTCCACCACCAGAGCCACCTTCTTCTGCGGGTCGTATCGATCCATGACGACCTCCTGCTTGCGCAGGAACTCATCCATGAAGAGCGTGGACTTGAGTATCTTGGTGTACTCGTCAATGCCGAAGCCGGTCGAAGGCGTCGAGGGCGGCCAACCGTTGGGCGTGGTGTACCAATGCACCGAAAGGCCGTTGAAGTCCCAGGCCCAGTTGTGATGCTGCCAGGCCTTCATCACGGTTTCCGTCCAGTCGGTCTCCGGAACCCCTGGACCGACGGCGATCTTGAGCATCTGGTTCTTGCCCTGCTGGGCGGGATTGACGTCGTTGACAAAGCGGCTGTAGATCTTGAGCTGGCTCACGTAATAGTCCGCCGTCATTTCGCCGCCGCAGTCCCAGCTTTCGTTGCCGATCCCCATGAAACCGACCTGATAGGCATCGGGATGGCCGTTGGCGGCGCGTTCCTTGGCCAGCGCCGTGGGGGCAGCCGCCGTCATGTACTCCAGCCATTCGGAAGCCTCCTGCGGAGTTCCGGAGCCGATGTTGACCGAGACGTAGGGCTGGCTTCCAATCTGCTGCATGAAGTCCATGAATTCGTCAGTGCCGAAGCCGTTGGTATCGACAACGCCGCCCCATGCGGAGTTGAGCGTCGCAGGGCGCTGCGCGGCCGGGCCAATCCCTTTCCGCCAGTGGTATTGATCGGCAAAGCAGCCGCCAGGCCAGCGCACATTGGGCACCTTCAACGCCTTCAGCGCGCCCACAACGTCGTTGCGAATCCCGCGTGTATTGGGAATGGTGGAATCGGGACCAACCCAGATACCTCCATAAAGCCCGTTTCCAAGGTTCTCCGCGAACTGGCCAAAAAGATTGCGATCAATCTTCGCACCGGTTTTGGAGGCGTCGATGGACAAATGCGCGGTCTCGGCGGCCATCGTTGGCACCGTTGAAACCATCATCAAGAGAGAAATACCGAGGACAAATCGAACAGAATTGAATTTCATGACAACTCCAGGGAGAACGAACAAGGCGAAAGCGGAAAACCCTTCCATCCCCTCATGCGTACCGGAGCGTTACCACTCAAACCGGCAATCCATGAAAACGTTCTCTGAAACCTGGACTATACAAAATTGCTTGCACTGAGGGCAAGTCAAATCAACCATTCTGTACAGATCAATCATGTTGATCGATGATCGAGCGCGCAGGAAACGCGCTCGGATTTTCTGCGGAACACGCTGATTCAAATGAAATCCGGTTCGCGATTCATCCCCAGCAATTCCGCCAGAGCGTTGGCCTCGGGCGAGTCGGTGGACAAATCTCGACAGACGAGGTTCAGGCGAACATCGCGCGTGCCGTCAGCAGCCAGAGGAAGTGGGGCCAGTTCCCCGCTTTCGAGTTCGGATTGTATGCGGTACTTCGGAAGCCAACCAAAACACAATCCGCTGCGAACTGCGGCCAAAGCCGATTCGATGGTGCCAACCGGAAGCACACGCTGCGCAGGAAGTCTAGCCTGCTGCCGTAAACTACCGGACGCCGCGCCTTCGATGCTGACCGACATATGCTGCATCAGGTCTGAGCGCGTAGGCGCGTGCCGGGTCGAAAAAAGAGGATGATCGTGCCGTGCCACCGCAATCATGCCGATCACCAGGATGGGCTTGACAAGCATCTCGCGCGAGGCCAGATCGGTTACGCAGATTTGCGCGTTGTGCAGCGAGATCTCCGCGTCCCCCGAAAGAAATATTCCTTGACGGAGTTGCAGCTTCACGTAGGGAAAAGTGTTCGAGAATCTAGCCAGAATGGCAAACAAGCGGTCGTCGGGAAAGATGCTGTCCACGGAGAGCCTGACCCCGGAAGCACCCCCCGAAGCCATCAAACGGGCGCGCTGCTCAAGCTGATGAAACCCTTCCAAATGCGGTTCCGCATCGGCCAGAAGCACCCTGCCCACCTCGGTCAAATGCGCCTTCCTGCCCTGTATCTCAAAGAGCCGGACACCCAACTGATCCTGCAAGCGTCCGATGGCATAGCTGATGGTCGATTGAGATCGATTGAGCCGTTCGGCGGCGGGCGCAAATCCCCCCAGCCGCACCACGGTTTGAAGGATCTCCCAGGCATCGAGCGTCGTTTCCATGAAACAAGAATACATCGAATAATTCGATGTGCCAAAAGAGATTGTGAGGGTTCAGCGACTGTTCTACAGTTGTGCCTATCGAGTATGATTCCTTAGATCTGGAAATGCGGCTCCTGCGGCTTGGACGATTTGAACTGGAAGACGATTTCCGGTACAAATTCAATCCGTATTGGAGCTTCTTCTTCAAAGGAGAGCCGTGCGAACACTGCGTTTCATCCATCTTGTTGCGATTCTTGCCTTGTTATCTGTTGACCGGTCAGGGGCACAAGCCGCCAAGCAACCCGCATACTTGGACCCCTCACAACCCGCCCAAGAGCGGGCTGCCGATCTTGTCCACCGCATGACCGTCGAAGAAAAAGTCACGCAGCTTGTGAATCAGTCGCGCGCTGTGCCTCGGCTCAACATTCCAGCGTATGACTGGTGGAGCGAGGCGCTGCATGGCGTGGAACGGCCCGGCGTCACCGAATTCCCCGAGCCGATTGGCCTGGCTGCCACTTTTGATCCGGATTCCGTTCGCCGCATGGCCACGGCCATCGGGATTGAGGGCAGAATCAAGCATAACCAGGCGGTGCGCGACGGCCACAGCGATGTCCTGGAAGGTCTTGATTTCTGGGCTCCGAACGTCAATATCTTTCGCGATCCCCGCTGGGGACGTGGGCAGGAGACGTACGGAGAAGACCCCTTCCTTTCCGGTCGAATGGGCGTTGCCTACGTCACCGGAATGCAGGGCGACGATCCAAAGTACTATCGCGCCATCTCAACGCCGAAGCACTTCGCGGTACATAGCGGACCCGAGCCGACCCGGCACTTTACCGACATCGACGTAAGCAAGCACGATGAACTGGATACTTACCTGCCTGCATTCCGCGCCGCCGTAACCGAGGGCAAGGCCGGTTCTGTGATGTGCTCCTACAATGGCGTCAACGGGCAACCCGCCTGCGCAAACCAGTTCCTGCTGCAAGATCAACTGCGGGGCAAGTGGAATTTCCAGGGCTATGTGGTCTCGGATTGCGATGCGGTCGTCAACATTTACCGCGATCACCATTTCACGAAGACGCAGCCGGAGGCCTCCGCGCTGGCCATTCAGCGCGGCATGGACAACGAGTGCATCGACTTTGCGAAGGTCAGCGACGACCACGATTACAAAGCCTACTTTGATGCCTATAAGAAAGGCTTTCTGAAGGAAAGCGAGATCGATACAGCGCTGATCCGGCTGTATACCGCGCGCATGAAGCTGGGTTTGTTCGATCCGCCCGAGATGGTTCCCTACGCGAAGATCGACGAGAAGCAGCTTGAAAGCGCTGAGCATCGCGCACTGGCCCACGCGCTGGCCAACGAGTCGATGGTGCTGCTCAAGAACGACGGCACGCTCCCGCTGAAAAGTGGCGCACTAAAAATCGCTGTCGTGGGGCCGCTGGCAGACCAGACCAAATATCTGCTCGGTAACTACAACGGCACTCCGTCGCACACCGTTTCCGTATTGGATGGACTCAAGGCGGAGTTCCCCGAAGCTCAGATCACGTTTGTGCCCGGAACGCAGTTTCTGCGGACCGACGGAGAGTTAGTTCCGGCCTCCGCGCTGACCACGGCCGAAGGAAAGCCTGGCCTGACAGCCAAGTTCTCGACGGGTGATCTGGCCCCTGGCCCAAGCACGGGAGCTCCACTGGCGACGCGAACCGTGAGCACCGTTGATTTGAAAGAGTCTGAAATACCTTCCGAGGCCGCGGGCAAGTACCCGCTTTCGGTCGAGTGGAGCGGCTTTCTGACCGCATCCGAATCCGGCGAATACAGCATTGGGGTGCGAGCAATCGGCAACTCCGCATTCATCATGGTCGATGGTAGACCTCTTGCGATGGAATACCTGGACGGAGAACATTCGGAGGCGAAGTCCGGGCATCTTCATCTGGAACAAGGCAAGAAGGTCGCCGTCAGTGTTCGATATCAGTTGACAAAAGAGGGGCCTGTCCAGACCCAGTTATTCTGGGCAAAGTACAATCCCGCGCCGAACCCAGAAGCGGTTTCCGCAGCCAGGAACGCCGATGTTGTTCTCGCGATACTCGGTATTACCAGCGACCTCGAAGGAGAGGAAATGCCGGTCACCGAAGAGGGATTCAAGGGTGGTGACCGCACCAGCATCGATCTTCCCAAGCCGGAAGAGGAACTGCTGGAAGCCGTAACCGCAACCGGGAAACCAGTAGTCCTGGTGCTGTCGAACGGAAGCGCGCTTGCCGTGAACTGGGCCAGCCAGCACGTGAATGCCATCCTCGATTCCTGGTATGCGGGCGAAGAAGGCGGATCGGCCATTGCGGAAACTCTTTCCGGAAAGAACAATCCCGCAGGCCGTTTGCCGGTAACCTTCTACACCGGCGTGGAGCAATTGCCACAATTTGAAGACTATTCCATGCAGAACCGCACCTATCGCTATTTCCACGGCAAGCCGCTTTATCCCTTTGGCTACGGTTTGAGTTACACGACCTTCTCCTACAGCGGTCTGACTCTGCCCAGCAGCGCCATCAATGCCGGAGACCCGCTGACCGCGCAGGTGACGGTCACCAACACTGGAAAGCGCGAGGGCGATGAAGTAGCACAGCTTTACCTCAGCTTCCCCAGTGTTCCCGGAGCGCCACTGCGCGCGTTGCGCAGCTTCAAACGCGTTCACCTGAAGTCTGGCGAATCGCAGACCATCAACTTCGACCTCAAGGATCGCGATTTGAGCATGGTCAGTGAAGTCGGCGATCCGATCATTGCCGAAGGAACCTATACCCTCTCGATTGGCGGAGGCCAGCCGGACACAGAGGTGCCGACGGCCACCGGTACGTTCCAGGTCAAGGGGACGAAGACACTGCCAGAGTAGAATCTCCAAAACTCGAAATGGTGAGTTATGTAAAACCGTGACTGGCCCGTGCGATGGATTGATATCCGTCGCACAGGCCAGTCATAACAGCAGAGATCGGTTGTTATCTCGAAGGAGACTTTAGAGTCATGAATATCAAATCCACACAACTTGCCGTTGCCGCCTTTGGCCTCTTGCTTGCGCTGAGTTGTAGCGCCTTGGCCCAGAATACTCCGGGGATGCCGCCGCCAACGCCGCATGTGCCCACGACGCTGCCTTTTGTCAGCACCCTCTTCGGCGACAACATGGTCTTGCAGCGCGGCAAAACCAACACGGTTTGGGGCTGGTCCGAACCCGGTGACAAGGTCGTGGTTCAGATTGGGGATCAGACCGCATCTGCCGTCGCAGGCGCGGACCGCCGCTGGCAGGTCAAGATTCAGCCGCCTCCAGTGGGTGGTCCCTATACCGTCAAGATCACCGGCCATGAGTCCGTCGAGCTGCACAATGTTATGGTGGGCGACGTATGGCTGTGCGGTGGACAGTCGAATATGGGCCTGCCGCTGCTCATGACGCGCAACGGCGCTGACGTGGCCAAGACCGCCAACTCGCCGGACATCCGATTCTTTACCGTAGCTGGCCATCCAGCTTACCGGCCCGCGAATGTGGTCGGAGGCCAGTGGAGCGTGGTCACCCCCCAGACGGCAAACTGGGTCTCGGCCGTCGCTTACTATTTTGCGCGCAAGGTCCAGGCAGAGATGCACGTACCCATTGGCCTGGTTCTGGATAACCTCGGCGGCACACCAGCTGAGGCATGGACAAGCACCGAGGCCCTGCGCCCGCTGAAGGATTTCGATGTTCCGTTGGCGGAGGTCACGCGATTGGCGTCCATGGGCGCGCCGGAGTACGGCAACTACGTGATGCACTGGTACGACGAGTTCGATGCCGGCCTCAAGGGTAAATGGAACTCCCCCGATTTAGACGACTCAAAGTGGAAAGAGGTCCAGATCCCCGGCGGCTTTGCCGAGTTGGGTGTACCTGAAACGCCCGCGCTGGCTTGGTTCCGCAAGGAGATCGTGCTGCCCGATCCGCTTCCCGCCGGTCGCGCCATGCTCTTCCTCGGCGTCATCGAACACATGGACACCACCTATATCAACGGGAAAGATGTGGGCGCCAGTGCCTGGGTTGAAAACCCGCGCGTCTATCCCATCGGCGAAGGCGTTCTGAAGCCTGGACGCAACGTAATCGCCATCCGTGTGCTTAAGACCAAGACCGACGGCGGATTCATGAGCAAGCCCGAAGGTCTGCGCATCGTGCTGGGCGACAAGACCAGCATTCCATTGGCCGGTAAATGGCTGGGCCAGCTCAGCGTCGATGCCCGTCCGCCGCACTCGCTGCCCATGGGCTACGAGAACTGGCCGGTGATGCCGACCGTCCTCTATGACGGAATGCTGAAGCCCGTCGCGCCATTGTCGATTGCCGGCGCAATCTGGTATCAGGGTGAGCAGAACTCGACTCGCGGCTATCAGTACCGCAAGATTCTCCCGGCCATGATTGCCGACTGGCGCAATCTCTTCGGGCAAGGGGATTTCCCCTTCTATATCGTCAGCCTGCCTGCCTTCACGCATCGCAGCGCCACTCCGGTTGACGGCGACGAATGGGCGGAGACGCGCGAGTCGCAGGCGATTGCCGCTACCAGCGTACCCAACTCCTGCCTGGCCGTCACCATCGATACCGGCGACGCGGACAACATTCACTCTCCCGACAAAGTGCAGGTGGGCGAGCGGTTGGCGCTCTGCGCACTGGCCAACTACTATGGCGAAAAAGTGGTCTCTTCCGGACCGACTCTGGCTTCGGTTGAACGGCTTCCAGACTCTATCCGTCTGCACTTCACGCACACAGACGGCGGCTTGGTTGTGAAGGGCGACAAGCTAGGAGAGTTCTCCATCGCTGGAGAAGACCATAAGTGGGCTTGGGCCGACGCGCGTATCGAGGGCGATACCGTGGTGGTTTCCTCTCCCTCGGTACCGAATCCCAAAGAGGTCCGCTATGCCTGGCAGTCGAATCCCTTGGCCACGCTTTTCAACGGTGCCGGATTGCCAGCTGGCCCATTCCGGACAGACACTTGGCCCGGAATGACGGATAGCCACAGACCCTACTAACCGGGTAAACAAGACAGAAATAAATTCAAACGCACGAGCAAGCATCCTAGTCCTGCTCGTGCGTTTGAATTTTATGGCGCAATCGCTTTCGGCAGGGCAAAACAGGCTACGGAAAAACTCGGCGCTGATTTTCTGGATCGGGTTATTTCTTGGTTGTCTTCAAGCGATATCGCTTCGCGAACTCCCTGAGATTCAGGACAGAGATTCCATGTTAAGTGTTTTGAATGTGCTATATACGATTGCTTTTCTGGGCGATTTTGGTGGCATGAAATATGCGTGGAGATGACCTGAAGCAAGCGGCGATGTTCAGTTATTTGACCTTGGCACAGCGGATTCCGACTGATCATCCGGCGCGGCAGATTCGCGCTGGAGCGCATGGATGGCGAGTTAGAGAAGTTGTACTCTGCCACGGGCCGCCCCTCGATTGCTCCCGAGCGGCTGTTGCGGGCCACAATGCATTCTGCAATCACCCGTACTGTTCAGAGGTTCCTTAGTCAAGTTGCAACTGGTATGAATTGCCGCAAACTCGCGAACTCGCCATTTTCGCGAAGCGAAAACTAACTTGCTGCCTTTGTTCACCTTTCGCCTCATCTGACGATCATGTTCATTTCAAATATTGGGGAGCCACCAAGGGCATCGAATAAAATTCTCTTCAGTTCCGCCCTTCCCGCAAACCTCGGAAATCGCGCGAAAAGAACCACAAAAAATTGTCACCTCTACGCAACGGCGGCCTGAGCGCATTGCTCAGGCCGTCGCGGTGAACTGTGGATATTGGACCAAGGCATCGCAACTTCTGCGAGGCCCCAGGCATCTTCACCTCAGCAAACTTTGCTGATCGCGACCGTCTTGTGGCGAAACCCGCTTAGGTCGGGCTTCCTTCGGCGACTGGTATCGTCGCTGTATTGAAAGATTCGCCATCCCGCGCGTCGGGACCAGTAAGCAATCAACGGTGAAGGTGCGGTAGCTTCCCATGCGGTTGAAGTGTTCTCCGCGCGGGGCAACCATGGGGTCAGGGGCGCGATGCCCTAGGCCTCAGTCACCTCACGTACTCTACTGCTCGAAGAGACTTTCTGCATCTTTATGGACCTACCTCCTTTCCCGTGTGAAGTTAATCTACCCCCGGATTCATGTGGCGTCAACAAAAGAATTTATTTTGGAGAAAACTTTTTGTACCTGTCGCTCGGAACGAAACGTGGGTCCAGCGGCCATCAGTTTCCGCCCGCCTTGACGGGCACCAAGTTGAGACGGTCGGTGAGCGTAAACAACAGCGCGGTTCCAGCTTCCAGAGTAGCCTGGGGATGATTGAGAAGCAGATGCGTGGTCACCACGCCTGCACCGATCAATCCGCCGGTCACAGCGCCCACAGGGCCGCCAAGAACAGCTCCGGTGGTTGCGCCTGCCCCCACCGCGCCGCCGTACTCGATGCCGTCGCGCTTGAGGCGCGAGTCGGGCAGCACAACGCCCTCGGAACCCAGGCGGGTCTTCGAGCCGGGAGCGCCACTGAGTTCGGCGAAGAGATGAAAGCGCGAGCCGTCGGTCAGGATGACGGTATCCGGGCGCAGGTGCATCGAACCGTGCCCGCCTGCGTGGCCGCTGGAAACACCCACAACCGTGCCGTCGATCTCCGCGCCGGCCTGAATCAATACCTGATCGCCCTGCATTACATCAGAAGAAACGCGGCTGCGAAAGGGTTCGCCGCTTTCGCTGGTCACCGTGGAGAGCCGGTCAAGAAGCCGTACGCGAATCACCACTCCTGCGCCGAGTTCGTTGGGGCCGACCACTTCGGGATGCACAATATCGGTGTCCTGAGTTCCGCTGTCATCACGACGCGAGAGAACAGGCTCGCGGGCAACACTGGCCGTCGTACGTGACTCGATGACCACGATGCCGTCGTCGGTGCCGTCCAGCGGCGAACCGGCGGCAGATTCATTCGCGGGCTTCGGGACAGAAACCGGCTGAGCCGGCGGCGTGGCGGGCGCGGCGGAAACGGGTACTGCGGCCTCCGGCTTGCCGGCCGGGGGGGGGGGCGCAGGCGCTGCCTCCGGCGCGGCGGTGGTGATGGCATCGTTTGAAGGGGGATTGGATACGCCTTGGTATGCACTGGAACCAGCCTGCTGGCCGGAGAGAGACACGGCGGCCGCTGCAAGAACAAAACTGAAGAAGACGAGACGATTCATGCAAGACTCCTCGGGCATTAGGGGTGCGCTGCTTCCCTGCTATGATCCACACGGGCGTTGATGTTTCGCGGGGAAAATCACCGATAAGCCCACGCACAACATACCCAGAGTAAGGCTACCGCATATCGGTGCTTAAAGCGCCGCGATCATCGAAGGGGGTGCATTTGCAGGTACGAATCAACAAAGGCAACGGATTCCCGAAATCGCGATTATTTCTCCTCTTCCGTTACCGATTTGCGTAAAATCAGTGCCGTGCGCCCTTTGCGCCGGGTGCGAGGAAGCGATGTTTGCTAAAATCCGTACGGTACAACCATTTTTCTTTCCCGCTGGACGGAGAGGTTACCCCACGTGCATGAGCTTCTGGAAACGATACAAAGCGCCGCTGGAAAAACGATTGCCGTGGATCGCCGTCCCAAACTGAATGACCGGCTGCTACATCGCATCATGAGGACCGATATGACCGAGATTGTTGCCATACACGCCCGCGAATTGCTTGACTCGCGCGGCAACCCAACCGTGGAAGCGGACGTAATCCTGGAAAGCGGCGCAATTGGCCGCGCCATCGTGCCCTCGGGCGCCTCTACCGGCGAGCATGAAGCCGTGGAGTTGCGCGACGGCGACAAGAGCCACTACCTGGGCAAGGGCGTGTTGCAGGCCGTTGCCAACGTGGAAACCGTGATTGCCCCCGAGTTGGAGGGCCTGGATGCGACCAATCAGCGCATGATCGATCAGGTAATGATCGATCTCGACGGCACGTCGAACAAGGGCAAGCTGGGCGCGAACGCCATTCTGGCTGTCTCGATGGCCACGGCCCGCGCCGCCGCCCTCACCCTGGAGATGCCACTGTACCGCTACCTGGGCGGCGTCAATGCTTCGATCCTGCCCACGCCCATGCTCAACGTCCTCAATGGCGGCGCACATGCCGACAGCAACGTGGACTTTCAGGAGTTCATGATTATGCCGGTGGGTGCCGAGTGCTTCAGCGACGCACTGCGCTGGTCCGCGGAAACCTTCCACACGCTCAAGGGCGTGCTGAAGAAGAAGGGCTACAACACCGCCGTGGGCGACGAGGGCGGTTTTGCTCCCTCGCTGAAGTCCAACGCCGAAGCCATCGAGCTGATCCTGGAGGCCATTGAAGCCGCCGGTTACAAGCCCGGCGAACAGATTGCCATCGCGCTCGATCCCGCATCCAGCGAGTTCTACGACAAGGAAAAGGGAAAGTACATCTTCAAGAAGAGCGACAAGCGCGAGCTGTCGAGCGAAGAGATGGTTGCCTTCTGGGATAACTGGAGCCGTCAGTACCCCATCGTCTCTCTGGAAGACGGTCTGGCCGAGGACGATTGGGCGGGCTGGAAGCTGATGACCGACAAGATGGGCAGCCGCATCCAGTTGGTGGGCGACGATCTTTTTGTCACCAATACCAAGCGCCTGCAACGCGGCATTGAAGAGGGCGTGGCCAACTCGATCCTCATCAAGCTCAACCAGATCGGCACGGTCACCGAAACGCTGGACGCCATCGAACTCGGCCGCCGCAACAGTTACACGGCGGTTATTTCGCATCGCTCCGGCGAGAGCGAAGACACGTTCATCGCCGACCTGGCCGTGGCGACTGGCGCAGGCCAGATCAAGACCGGCTCGGTGAGCCGCACGGATCGCATCGCCAAGTACAACCAATTGCTCCGCATCGAAGAGCAACTCGCCGGCGGCGCGACCTTCCTGGGTCTGGGAAGCCTCAACTACTACGACTAGGCCGCGAACCTGCGGCTGCACCCAACAAAAGCGGGAGGAGACTCAAGTCTCCTCCCGCTTTTATTGATCGTAAACAGAAAATGTTCGACGACTGATCCGGCCCGTAAATACTGGTGACTGGGTGCCCCATCCTTGCGTTATTTTCTTGCGCAAGGGTGGGAAACCTTAACACCATTTAAGGGCCGGATCGATATTACTCCGCTCCGCCGCCGCTCTTGTACCACTCGACGGTGCGGCGCAAGCCTTCACGGAAATCGACAATCGGCTTATAGCCAAGCAATTCGCTGGCCTTGGTAATATCGGCCAGCGAGTCGTGAATATCGCCGGAACGCGATGCCTCGTAATTCGGCTGGCCACTGTAGCCGGTCAGTCCGCGCAGAATCTCGAAGGTCTCGCTGAGCGTGATGCGGCTGCCGGTGGCGGCATTCATCATCTGCCCGGATGCCTTCTCCGCAGGTGCGGCGGCGGCCAGCAGGTTGGCGTGGACCACGTTCTCGATGAAAGTAAAATCGCGGCTCTGGCTACCGTCGCCGTAGATGGTGGGCTGTTCGCCGGCCAGCATCTTGCGGCAGAAAATCGCCAGCACTCCGGAGTAGTGCGAGGTCGGGTCCTGATAGGGGCCGAAGACGTTGAAGTAACGCAGCGAAACCGTCTCCAGTCCGTAGACGCGCGTGAAGGCGCTCAGATAATGCTCGCCAGCCAACTTGGCCACAGCATAGGGAGAGATGGGGTTGGGCAGCATCAGTTCGTGCTTGGGCAGGGTGGGCGTATCGCCATAGACCGACGAAGAAGCCGCATAGATCACGCGGCGCACTCCAGCGGCGCGCGCGGCCACCAGCAGGTTCAGCGTGGCATCCACGCAATTCACATTGGTGGCCACGGGGTCGGCGACCGAACGCGGCACCGAGGCCAACGCTGCCTCATGAAACACAATCTCCACGCCCTCACAGGCACGCGCGCAGGCGGCCGGATCGGCCAGATCGCCTTCGATGAATTCCATGGCCTCAATGCCGATGAGGTTGGAGCGTTTGCCGGTAATAAGGCTGTCAATGCCACGCACAGTTTCGCCACGCTTCAAAAGTTCAGCGGCAATCGAGCGGCCAATGAATCCCGCCGCTCCGGTAACCAAATATTTCGCCAAGAGAATCTCCTAAAAAAGCTGAAGTTGGGGGCCACTTCGGCCACAGGTTTACATTCAATAGAATACAGCCCGCTACTGCGGGAGGTCGTTGGTCTGAGTAAATCAACCCCACACGACAGATTACCGGAAAATCCTGTATCTTTCCTTCCAGCGACTATGATGCCTTTCCCCGCAACTCTCGCTGAACCTCGCGCTTTCTCCCTCGCGGAGAAGCTGCTCTTCATTGCGCTGGCAACGACTTCGGCCACGGCTTTCTGGCTGCGCGTTCGCGGAATATTTACCAAGATTTTGCAATCGAAGAAAGACCCCGGCTTTCGCCCTTCTCCTGTCGGAAAGCGCCTCCGCGATTTTGTATGGGAGGTGCTCTGCCAGGCCAAGGTGATCCGCGAGCGCCCGCTGCCGGGGCTGGCGCACGCCTTCGTCTTCTGGGGGTTCTGCGCCTTCGCGCTGGTCACGTTGAACCATTGCGCCGTGGGACTCGGAGCGGGATTTCTTGCCCCTTCGCACGGCTTCGGACAAGTTTACTTTTCCGCAGCCGCAACCTTCGCCGTCGCCTGCGCTCTCGGTATTTTCGGCCTGTTGCTGCGCCGCTTCCTGGCACGACCCCGCTGGCTGGGAGCCAAACTCTCCTGGGAATCGGGCGTGGTCGCGCTCCTGATCCTGGCGTTGATGGCCACTTATCTGGCCGCCTTCTGCGTCGCTGATGGTGGCAACGCGGCGCATCTTCTTTGGTGGGCGCACACCTTGGTTCTGCTGATCTTCCTGCCGCTGATTCCTCATACCAAGCACCTTCACCTGCTGCTGAGTCCGTTTTCGGTTTTTCTCTCGCGCGGCGGTTTTGGGCAGATTCCTCCACTGGTAGGCGACGAGGATTTCGGGCTGGTGGCCGGGACCGACCTCACGCAACTAGTCAGCCTCCAAGCTTACTCGTGCGTCGAGTGCGGGCGCTGCACGGAGCACTGCCCCGCTGCAAATACTGGCAAGCTGCTCAACCCCAAAGAAATCATTCTCGACCTGCGCAGCTACCTCAACGAACTAGGCCCCGCCTCAGAAGTACCGTTACTTGAAAAGTTGACCGCCCCGCAGGCGCCCTTTCAATGCACCACCTGCGGCGCCTGTGAATTTCAATGCCCGGTAGGCATCGAGCATCTGCCGATTCTCATCGGGCTGCGGCGCGGTGCGGTCAATACCGGGGCCTGGGCCGATGAGCGCGGCGCGAAGCTTTTCCTTGCACTCGAACGCGGATCAAACCCGCTGGGCATCCCTGCCGCCGAGCGCGATAAATTCATACAGAAGCAAGGACTGCCGATCTTCGATGGAACGCAGGAATATTGTTTATGGCTGGGCTGCATGGGCGCATACGACCCCAAAGGTCGCGAGATCGTCGCCAACTTATCCAGAGTGATGAATTACCTGGGCACAAGTTATGGTGTGCTGCGCAGGGAGCGTTGCACCGGCGATGCGGCACGGCGACTGGGCAACGATCTGCTCTTTCAGCAACTGGCCGAAGCCAATCTGGAAACCATGGCGCAGTACAAGGTCAAGAAGATGGTTTCCATCTGCCCGCATTGCGTGCGCACCATCGAGCAGGACTGGAAAGAGTTCGGCACACCTCCGGCGGTCGAGCATCACAGTGAGTTCCTCGCGCGAAACGCTGAAAGACTTCCCCGGCATGAGAGCCAAGAGAAGTTGGTCTTCCACGATCCATGCTACCTGGGTCGCTATCGCAATATTTACGATGAACCGCGCGCGGTTGCGGCGCTGGCCGGTAAGTTAGTTGAAGCGCCGCGCAACAAAGAGCGGAGTTTCTGCTGCGGAGCCGGTGGTGGACAGGCTTTTCTTGGCGAAGAGACCGGCGAGCGAGTGAGTCACGCGCGCGCCGCCGAGCTAGTGGCAACGGGGGCTGGAATCATAGGTACAGCCTGCCCGTTTTGTCACTCGATGCTGCGTGATGCACTGAATTCAAGTGGAGAACACGCTCCGCAACTGCTGGATATCGCGCAGTTAGCGGCGAGGGGGCTACCAGAATCATGAAAATCATCGTCGCCATCAAACAGGTTCCGGAACGCGATGCGCGGGTACGCATCGATGCCAACGGCCAATGGTCGCCCGAGTTCGATCAACAGTATGCACTGAACGAGCCGGATGCTTATGCGCTGGAAGAGGCGCTGCAACTGAAGGAAAAGCACGGAGCCGAGGTGATTGCGGTCAGCGTGGGCCCGGAGCGCGTGGCTGCGGCGCTGCGCGATGCGCTGGCCAAGGGCGCAGACCGCGCGCTTCATCTCCAATGCGATGCGGTTGGCTCGCTCGACGCGTTGGGAGTTGCGCGATTGCTGGCCGCCGCCGTGAAGCCTGAAAACGCGGACCTGCTGCTCACTGGATTGCAGTCGGAAGATCTGGGCCAGGGGCAAACAGGCGTGATTCTAGCAGAGTTACTCGGCCTGCCGCACGCTTCGCTGATTGTGCGCGTGGAGAAAACCGAGAGCGGATTCACCGTCAAACGCGAACTCGAAGAGGGTTGGTTTCAATGCATCGAGGTCCCCGCCCCGGCCGTGCTCACCATTCAATCCGGCGGCAACAAACTGCGCTATGCCACGCTGATGGGCATCAAGCGCGCCAAGGCCAAGGAAGTGCGGCGCATCGCTGCCACCGAGTTAGTCAAGTTACCCGCGCCCACCGCCATTCTGGAGCGAGTTACCCTGCCATTGAAACAAAAATCCACTCAGATGCTGACGGGTTCACCCAAAGAATCCGCGACCGCGCTGATTGAAAAGCTGAAGCAGGAAGCGAGGGTGTTATGAGCGGCATTTGGGTGGTATTGGAGACGCGCGAAGGCAGTGTGAGCCGCATGAGTTGGGAAGCGGTTGCGGCCGCGCTGCAACTGAGCGCAATCGTTGGGCTTCCCATCAGTGCCGCGGTAATTGGCGCACAGACGGAATTGCTCGCCGCTGAACTCGCAGCCAACCCGATCACTCAGGCCGTCAATAAATTGATCCGCATCGAGCATCCACTACTGGGCGAGTATACGGCGGACGGGTTTTCTCTATCCATGGAACTGTTTTTCGCAACCGAGAAACCGAGTTATATTCTCTTCCCGCACAGTTATCAGGTGCGCGACTATGCTCCGGCACTGGCCGCGCGCATGGGCCAGGCGCTCATCGGCGACGTGATCGCCATCGACGACGGCCCGGTCTTTACGCGGCAACTATTGCAGGGCCGCTTGAATGGGCACTATCGGCACAGCGGCGACGGACCGTGCTTTCTCTCCGTGCAGGCGGGTGCATTTGCAGCGCAGACAGAACAAGCGCAACCTGCCTCAAGCGCCACGGAAGTGACTCTGTTCACACCGACGCTGACTCCAGAAAAAATCCGCACCAAGCCCGGCACGCCCTTCCGCGCCGCCGCGCAGTCCGTTGATCTCAGCGCGGCGCAACGCATTGTGAGCGTGGGCCGCGGCATCAAGGATGCGGAGCATATTCCGCTGGCGCAGCAACTGGCCACGGCACTGGGCGCGGAGTTGGCGGGGTCACGGCCGGTTTGCGATCAGGGCTGGCTGCCTGCGGAGCGGCAGGTTGGCAGTTCCGGGAACACGGTCGCGCCCAAACTCTATCTGGCCTTGGGAATCTCTGGAGCGATTCAGCACCTGGTGGGCATGAAGGGTTCGCAGTGTATCGTGGCCATCAACCAGGACGCGGACGCTCCGATCTTCGAAGTGGCCGATTACGGCATTGTCGGCGATCTATTCGAGGTGGTTCCGGCGCTGATCGAGGCGCTCAATGCGGCCAAACAGCTCTGAGCCAGCACAAACAAAAAGGCGAACGCCCCAGTAAAAGCAGCGTTCGCCTTTGATCTCTTCGTTGCAGCTTACCACCATTCCATCAGGCGGCCGGAACGCACTTTGGCGCTGCTCTCGGGCTTCTCCGAGCGGACCAGCAGGAGCGGAATGCTCACCAGGCGGACCAGTTTCTCGGCAATCGATCCAAAAACCAGCGGATGCCAGCCGGTGGTGCCGTGCGTGGAGACCACGATCATATCGATCTTCTCGCGATCAATCACATCCAGGATGGCGCCGGCAATATCGTTCTCCACTTCCACGCTGGAGGCTGCAACGATTCCCTTGGCGGAGAGAGCAGCTAGAGAGAGAGCAAAATTGGCCTCGGCCTCTTTCTTGACCGCTTCCACGTTTTCAGTCTCGGGAATGACGTAAACCAAATAAAGGTCGGCATGAAAGTGCTGGGCAAGCACGGTGGCCTGATCCAGAGCCACGTGAGAGGATGGGCTGAAGTCGATGGGCAGCAGAATCTTCGAGGGTATGGTGCGGAAAGCGTGTGCTTCTGGCATTGCTATCTCCTTGCCTAACCACTGCTGTGGAAGGCCTTTTATTTGTCGGAATCATCATAGCAAGCCACGGTCTCTCTATGCGTGACGGTGAGTACATCCATACCGGCAAATGAGACGGTATGGGGCATTTTTCTGGTACAGCGTACCACGATCAGGAAGCAACCAGCAGTTCGCGCAGAACCTGCGTCCACTCTTCCAGTTCGTGCAGAGGCACACTCTCGCTCTCCGCGCGGACCGTGTGCATATCGCCGGGACCAATCGCGATCACCTCTTCGGCGACGTGGGCCACGCGGCTGGCTTCAGAGCCAAAACTCAGGCCCATCGGCGCGCGTGGGTTCTCAATGATCTCGTAGAGCCGTTCGCGTAGATCGTTCACTTTGGTGGGAGCAAATCCTCGCTGAAAAGTGACCGATTCGACGTGAATATGCGAGCGCGGTTCCTCAACGCGCAATCCATCGGCCAGCCACTCCAACTCGGTCAGAACCGCACAAGGCTGATCGGCGGGAAGCGGACGCCAATCGACCAGGAAAACACACGATCCCGCTACCCGATTCTTGGCGGTTCCACCCTGAATCATGCTCACGTTCAGAACGATCCGGCGCGAATCGAAGAGAGCCTCGATCGAGAGTTCATCCGCGGTAACGGACTGCGGCACCAGACTTTCAATGCGGGCAATCAAGCGCGCGGCCAATTCGATTGCCGAAAGCCCCTCTTCTGGATAAGCGGAGTGAACCTCGATGCCGTTGACGGTAATCCGCGCCAGCCCATAGCCTTTGCCGGCCACGGCCGGGCGCAATCCGGTAGGCTCGCTCACAATTGCCGAACGAATGCGGAAATCCGTGGCAGCCAGCAAGCGCTCGACGCCCTTGCAGCCCAGTTGCTCGTCGGCAGTCAGAATCAGTGCCACGCCGGGATCGATGGTTTCAGGGGCCAACCCGTCGATCGCGGCCAGAAAGCAAGCCAACGACCCCTTGCCGTCGCAGCAACCGCTGCCGGAGAGAGTCTTCCCGTCTTCGCTCGCGGTCAAATCCAGCGCTTTCGCCCACTCCAACGCAAACGACGCTGTATCGGTATGGCAAAAGAAAGCGAGATCGATGGGGCCGCCCACGCCGCTTTCGCTACGCGCTGCGCGTGCGGGGCGGGCAATGAGGTTGGCCTTGGCGACACCTTCTTCGTCGGTATACGGAAAACGCTCGACTCGCCAACCGCGTGCCTCCACATAGAGCGCAACCCAGTCCAGCAGTTGCACGTTGGAGACAGTCGGCGGCGTGGGAATCGCCACCAATTCGCGCAGGATCTCCCGCACATTCATCGGGGCGCTTCCCTGCCGCCCAATAAATAGGCGCTTGTGCCGACGCGGCAACGAGGCGATCAATTTTTCGGCAATCGATGCACTCATGCTGGGGAAGATCGGCAGGTTTTCCGATTTCCATAGCCCTATCGATTACCAATGGGAAAATCAGTCTCCGAGTCGAAACGCCGATTCCCGGCCAGGGAAGGTCAACCGACCAGTTCCAGGGCGCGGATCGTCTCCTTGCGCACGGTCAGCCGCTCCACCAGGTCGGTACGCACCGAATAGCCCCGACCGGGAGTATCCGGAACCACGATCTCGCCTGCTGAAGTGACGGTAACCTCTGGATCAACAATATCTTCCGCCCAATAGCGTGCCGAGGCGGAAACGTCGCCGGGAAGCCTGAAATTCTCTAGCGTCGAGAGCGCAATATTGTGCGCGCGCCCAATGCCAGACTCGAGCATCCCCCCGCACCAGACGGGAATTCCGCGCTCCTGCGCCGCATTGTGTACTGCAATCGCCTCGGAAAATCCGCCCACGCGACCCAGCTTCAAATTGATAATTTTGCAGGACTCCATCTCGATGGCCGCCAACGCATCGCGCCGGTTGCGAATCGATTCATCCAGGCAGATCGAGGTTTGCAGCCGCTTTTGCAGCATCGAGTGATAATAAAAATCGTCGTGCCAAAGCGGCTGCTCGATCATCAGCAGGTCAAAGGCATCGAAGGCGGTTAGATGATCGGCATCGCGCAGTTTGTAAGCGGAGTTGGCGTCGCAACTCAGCGAGATGGACGGCCAGCGACTTCTAACCTTCTCCATCACCTCCAGGTCCCACTCCGGCTTGCACTTCAGCTTGATGCGCTGGTAACCAGCGGCCAGTTCCCGCTCGATGATCTCCATCAGCACGGGAATCGAGGGCTGAATGCCCAGCGAAACGCCGCAGGCAATCGTCTCATGGACTCCGCCGATCAGCCTGGAGAGTGAAACGCCCAGCCGCTGCGCCTCCAAGTCCCAGATCGCGTTCTCCAGCGTGGCCTTGGCCATGCGGTTGCCGCGCACGCGATAGAAGATGCGCGGACAGTCTCCGCCGTGGCGCGGTTCGGCTGCGGCCAGCAGCGGTCCCAGTTCCCCTACGATCACCTGCCAGGCGCTATCGGTCGATTCGGCGGAGAAATACGGATGCTCTCCAGCCGTACATTCACCCCAGCCGATCAATCCTTCAGAGTGAATCTCGGCCAGCAGAATGCGCCGGTTGCTGGTCACGCCAAAGCTGGTTTCAAACGGGCGCAGCAGGGGAATGTGCAGTTCGCGCAGAATGATTGCATCGATTCTCATATTTTTTCCTTTGTGTTTGAGGCCTGCTCCGGCTCGGTGAGGGGGCCGAGTTCGAAGACTCCATTTCCGTCCGAATCCCGCACAAAGCCCATCACGGCCAATCCACGGGCAAACGCTGCTTGAAACTTGCTCCGGTTCTCCAACTGAATCGCTCTGGCACCTTCGCGGTCCGTAGCCTTCCACTGATAGATGGAAGCCGGAACCGTAATGCGCTCAGCGATGCTCTGCTTGGCGATGGGCCGCCCGTTGATCGCGGCCGCGACTCTAGGCGAATCCAGCCACCACTCGGCCACCAGCCGGTCGGTCGGCAAACCCGCTTGCAGTTGAGAAGAGGATACACCATAAAAATTCGGATAATAACGGCGCGCCACCGCGCCCAGCTTGCTGATATTCAGAAATGCATTCTTGATTTCCAGCGGATCAAAGGTCCACTCGATCAGCCCAATGCCGCGCTCCAGCGCCTCGCGCCGTTGCTCTAGCTTGAGTTGTGCGCCCAGGCCGCGATTTCTGTACTCCTCACGCACCGCCAGCATGTGCGAGTGAAGATAAGCAACCGGCGCGCCTTCGTTCGTCTTGATGCCCGGCAAACTCATCACGAATCCCACCAGCGATTCCGGCTCTGTTCCGGCAATCTCCGAATCAAATGCGCCGATCACCTGCCCGCCGATCCGCTGCCCCAGGTAAAACGTCTTTCGCGCCACCACTTCGCTGGGAGCGATCCCCCACGTGGCAATCTGCAACTGGACGCAAGCCTCCAGTTCGTCAAATCCCTCGCAGGCGCGAATCAAGATCATGGGCGTCCCTCTTGTAAATGTCCCGCCAGCTTCGCCAATCCACGAAGACTGTAGCGCCCCACCAGCATTGCCGATCCGCAGAGACCGCAGCGCCGACCTACCGGTCCACGTCTGTTTTCTGCTAGTCTCCTACCTGTGTTGCGAGCCCACAAAGAGATGAAATTCCACGAGTCCATGCCGCCGCCAACTTGCCAACTCGCCATCCCCGCGTAAGCGGGGGCTAACTCGCTGCTCTTATCCAAAATCGCCCCCCTTGTCTTGTTCATCTGTTGCGCAACAATCCAAATCTCTTCTAGGACCGTGACCGTGCGATGAGAAATCAACCGATGACGATTGGGTGCCCCAGGTCCCGATTCTTGGACCTGGGAAAGTACAAATTCATTCGGTCACCGCACTAGGAAGTCGCAGCCTGCGCGGCCAGCTTCCGTTTCGCGCCCGCCCACAGCTCTTCCAACTCCGCCGGAGCCAGTTCCTCCAGCGGCTTCTCCGCGGCCAGTTCCATCTCCCGAAATCTCTGCCGAAAGCGTCGATTGCAGCCACGCAAAGCCATCTCCGCATCCACGCCTAAATGCCTGCCTAGATTCACTACCGTAAACAGCAGATCGCCCAACTCCGCCTCAACCGCTGCCTTGCGCGCCGGATCGTTCGAGGCGGCCTCGGCCTCCAACTCCGCAGTCTCTTCAACTATCTTGGGTAGCAGATCACGCCACTCCGGCCAGTCGAATCCCGCCTTGCGCGCCTTCGCGCCCAGTTTGGACGCCTCGGCCAGCGCTGGCATCGCGCGTTGCACGCTCTCCAGCCGCGAGGCAGGCTGATTCCCTTCCCCCTCCGCGTCTTTGTGCCCCGTGCGTTTCTCTGCCGCCTTGATCTGATCCCAGTTGCGCAGCACCGCCGCCGACGAGCCAACCGCAGCCTCCGCGTCTACCTCCGCGCGATTACCCGCCGCCTGGGCTGCCGCATCGCCAAAAACGTGCGGATGCCGTCGCACCAGCTTGCGGTTCAGTCCCTCCAGCACGTCGGCAATGGTGAAATGACCTTCGTTGGCCGCCATCTCCGCATAAAACAGCACTTGCAGCAGCAGGTCGCCCAGTTCCTCGCTCAAGTGCGGCCAGTCGCGGCGCTCGATTGCGTCGAAGACCTCGTAGGTCTCCTCCAATGTGTTTTTGCGGACGGAATCGAAGGTCTGTTCGCGGTCCCAGGGGCAGCCACCCGGTGCGCGCAGCCGGGCCATAATGGCCACTGATTCCTGAAATAGCAAGGAAGCCCGCTCCGGGTCGGATGCGGGAGGCGCGGCGGAAGCCTGCGCGGTCTGGCGTTCAGGCATTTGGTTCATGCTCTTACAGTCTAACCCGCGCCGGAGCCGCAAGCGACAACAATGCCCTGCAAGATATACTCAACCTCGACCATGAATGCACTTCTTGGAAGCATCTTTTTCGGCCTGCTCGGTCTGGCCTTTGGTAGTTTTCTGAACGTGTGCCTCAGCCGCTGGCCAGAGGACGAAAGCATCGTTCAGCCGCGCTCGCACTGCCGCCATTGCTCGCACACGCTCAGTTGGTGGGAGAATATTCCCCTGCTCAGTTGGCTCCTGCTGCGCGGTCGCTGCCGCGATTGCCGCGCCTGGATCGGTCTGCGCTATCCGCTGGTCGAACTGGCGATGGGAATCCTCTGGGCTTTCGCCTTTTTCCATCTCGCCGACTACGACCTGGAGATGCCTTCGAATATCATCCTGGCCAGTTTCATCGCGGCTATCGGTGAAATGGTCTTCTTCTGGCTGCTCATGGCCCTGGCCCTGCTTGATGCCAAATGCTTCTGGCTACCGGATCGGCTCACTCTGCCGGGAGCCGCAATCGGAATCCTGTTCTTGGGCCTCCCCAAACTCCTCGACACTTTCTCGATCGTTCCCTACCGCTTCAAAGACTCCATACTGGCGCTCTATACCGTGGCGCACTCCCGTCTTCTGGCCGTCGTCGTGGGCGCGGGTCTGATTCTCGTGATTCGCTGGACCTATTGGCTCATTCGCCGTCGCGAGGGCATGGGCCTGGGCGACGCCAAGCTGATGGCTCTGCTAGGCGTTTGGCTCGGCCTTCGCCAGACCATGCTGTGCTTTGTGCTGGCTGTCTTCCTGGGAACGCTGGTAGCAATCCTCCAACTGGCCATCCCCGCCCTGCGCAACTCCGAACGCTGGGGCGCGGGCAAACTCCCCCTCGGCACCTTCCTCTGCATCGGCGGATTCATCGCCAGCGTTTGGGGCGAGGAACTCGTCAACAATTACATTCTCCACGCCGGTTTCTGATTCCCTCCCAACCAACCCGCCACGCACATTAATCCAACCCGCCCCGCGCAAACAGTTGCGCCAACCCGCCGCGCTCAAATAGTAGCGCCGACCTCCTGGTCCACGCCTGTTTCCCTCCACCGTGCCCCCCGCCGCGCCCGTCAGTTATCATCGGGGTAGCAAGAATTTCGATTCAAAACCAAGAGGAAATGCCCGTGTCCGATCCGAACCCCTCCCTCCAGCCCTCCTCCGCCAAGCCTCACCTTCCGCGCCCGTTGCGCATCGCCCTTTTCGGATTCGGCACAGTCAGCAGTTCCGTGGCGCGTATTCTGGTCGAATCCAAGCCCGCGGGCCTGGAACTGACCCATATTTACGCCCGCAGCATTGCCAAGCGTCGCGCCGATTGGGTTCCGTCCAGCGTGGTCTGGAGCGAAGACGTGGACGCCGTGCTGGGCGCGGACGTCGATGTGGTCGTGGAACTGGCCGGTGGGCTTGATCCTGCGGGAAGCTGGGTTCGACGCGCTCTGGAAGCCGGTAAAAGCGTGGTCACCGCCAACAAAAAGCTCATCTCCTTTCAAGGCGCGGAGTTGGAGCGTCTGGCCGCCGCCAAGGGCGGGCATCTGCTCTACGGCGCGGCCGTTGCCGGCGGTATTCCCGTGATTCCAGCCATTGAACAAGGCCTCGCCGGTGATCACATCGAGCGCATCGAAGGCATTCTCAACGGCACATGCAACTTCATTCTCAGCAAGATGGAAGAAGGTGCCGACTACGCGCCCGTCCTCGCCGAGGCGCAGAAGCTGGGATATGCCGAGGCCGATCCCACCGAGGACGTGGGCGGCTTCGATGCTCGTGCCAAGCTCTCCATCCTCATGCGCCTCGCCTTGCGCGCCGAAGTCAATCCCGAAGAGATCGTGCCGCGCCCCATTACCTCCGTCTCCGCGGTCGATTTCAGCTACGCCCGCGACCTGGGCTGCACCATCCGACAGATCGCCTGCGCCGAGTTCTCCAATGGCCAGATTGCCGCCTCCGTCGGACCCGCTCTGGTCGGCAAGAATTCGCCCCTGGCCTGGTCGCGCGGCACGGAAAATATGGTAATCCTCAGCGGCCACTACGGCGGCGACGTGGTCTTCTCCGGCCACGGTGCCGGCGGGCATCCCACTGCGGTGGCCGTCGTCAGCGACCTGCTCGCCCTCGCGCACGGCTCCCGCCGCGTGGCCATTCCTGCCGCCAAGGCCAATATCGGCGTCGAGTTCGAGGTGCCTCACTACATTCGCTTCCTCGTCGATGATCGCCCCGGAATCGTTGCCCTGATCACCGGCGCGCTGGCCAAGGAAAATATCAATATCCGCGCCATCATGCAGAAGCCCGGCTACCCGCAGCACGCCTTGCCCTTCGTGGTCACCGTCGAGCCATGCAAAACTTCCGTGCTGCAACGCGCCCTGGCCAGCATCCGCGCCCAAAGCTTCCTGCTGGAAGAGCCGCTGGATTTGCAGATTCTCGAGTAACCGCTATCCGCAATCCTGAATCGTTCCCCGTCGGCATTCCCGACTCGCAGTACATTCATTTGTAGCGTGGACCTCCCGGTCCACGCTTGTTTTTTCTGTAGCCGTCTTCTGCCACGCGAAGCATGGAACCGTTGCCCCATCCGCGCCGTATATTCATAATGTTGGTTGATTCGAAGGAGAATTGAAATGGCGGTTTTTTGTAATCAATGTGGAGCGGAATTGCCGCTGACGGCGCGTTTCTGTTCGGCTTGTGGAGCGACTACTCCGGTGCAATCTGTTATGCCGGATGCATACCCAGGGACGCGGCTGTTCCGGCCGATCTTTGGCCGTAAAATCGCCGGAGTCTGCATCGGTCTTTCGCAGGCTTATGGGTGGGACGTGGCACTGGTGCGCATTCTGGCCGTGATCGGGGCCTGTTGCTCCGGTGGATTGGTCTTTGTGGCTTACCTGGCCTGCTGGATAGCGATTCCAGAAGAGACTGTACCGCTGCCGTAAGTTATCCTTCCCATATGAATTCAACTTACGAATCCGATGGCGCAAAGCTGAGTTATCGCGACTCAGGCTCCGGTTTGCCGGTAGTTTTTCTGCACCCTACTCCGCTGGACCACCAGTATTGGCGGCCCTTGATCGACGAGTTGGGCGGAATTCGCGCAATTGTCCCCGACCTGCGCGGCCACGGCAACTCGGAACTGGGCACTCTGCCGGTGGGCGGCTTCCCCGCCGTTCCCGATGCGCCGGTGCTGTCCGTCACGCGGCTGGCTGCCGACGTTCTCACGCTTCTCGACCACCTCGGCGTCGAGAAGGCTGTCTTTGTGGGCTGCTCAATTGGCGGTTACGTGCTGTTGGAGATATGGCGCCAGGCCCCGCGGCGGGTGCAGGGACTGGCCTTCATCTGCTCCAAGCCGCAACCGGATGCGGAAGCCAATCTCGACCGCCGCGCCGCCACCATCGGACTGGCGCGCGCCGGGGCCTGCGCCTCGCTCTTTGACGGCATGGCCAGCACGCTGATCGGCGCAACCGCGCGCACTTTCCACCCGGAGATTGTGACCGAACTGCGGGCACGCATGACGCTCACGCCCGAAGCGCTGGTGGCCGTACAGGCCGGACTGGCCACGCGACCGGATTCCGCGCCCACCGTGGCCACCATCGACGTTCCTGTACTGGCCGTTTCCGGTGGAGAAGATCCCGGCATCAGCGCGGCGGAGATGGAGGTCTTTCATCTGGCTCACGGCGGCTGCGAATTCCATTTGCTGCCCGAAGCAGGCCACATGGCCGCCTACGAGCAGCCAGAAAAGGTCGCTGCTCTGCTGGCCGAGTGGATGCGCCATCTGGAAGCATGAAAGCTCGTGGCAAAAGTCTGGCGTTGAAAAGGAACGACTTCAGTCGTGCCGATATGTCACATAGAATCATCGGAGCTTTACAGGTTGCGGAAAAACTCCGAACGGTGAAG
>Ga0209415_10000919_pt1 | contig 56244 bp, 47 predicted proteins | sample PeaSoiSIISIP2007_FD_187696 | JGI IMG/M metagenome (GOLD analysis project Ga0209415, IMG submission 187696) | Peat soil microbial communities from Weissenstadt, Germany - SII-SIP-2007 (SPAdes) (version 2) | ecosystem: Environmental > Terrestrial > Soil > Wetlands > Peat | place: Germany... | reverse complement strand
TACCCCGCTGAAACGAACCAAGATCTTGCCTGGGACGAATCTTAAATACCGCATGTTTATACCCGATGGCCCATCACCTGAGGGCATTTCCAAAAACTTAGCGCCAAGTATAATATCGTATGCATGGCGAAGAAGCCCATGACGGTGCAGGAGGCGGGACGACGCGGCGGGAAGGCTCGGGCCGGGAAACACAGCAAGAAACAGTTGAGTGCCTGGGCAAAGTTGGGCGGCAGGCCGAAGGGGAGTAGCAGCAAGAAGAAGACGACCAAGAAAGGAGCTAAATGATCTACAAACGAAATGATTATTGGTACCTCGACGTGACGATCCAAGGCGTTCGTTACCGTGAGGCACTCGACACCACAGATAAACGTCAAGCGAAGGACCTGGAGAAGGATCGGGTCGCGGCCATCAAGCAGGGAAAGGGGGCATCCAAAACGGGCCGGGAGTTCGCACGGAAACCGTTTAGCGAAGCCGCCACGGCCTATCAGCAAGAGCGGAAGCCGCATGTCTCGACCAGAACCATGCAATTCGAGAAGGAGCGCCTCAGGCCCCTGTGCAAGCACTTCGGTGAGAAGCCGCTGCTAAGGTTCAAGGCCGAGGATGTTACGGGCTATCAGACCGCGCGATTGGGAATTGGCATATCCGGCAGAACCGTGAATATGGAAACCGGGGTTCTCCGGCGAATGCTGAAACGCGCCAAAGTCTGGAGCGCCATTTCCGAGGACGTGAAGGCCCTTCCAGAGCGTCAGGGGGCCGTTGGGAAGGTTCTCTCCGCAGATCTCAAACGGAAGCTGTTTGAGACTGCTTCAAGTAAGCCTGCATGGATGGTCGCGCACTGCGCTGCCGTGCTGGCCGTCTCGACCACATGCCGGGGAGTCGAGATCAAAAATCTCCGCTGGCAGGACGTGGATTTCTTCAGCCGCGTAGCCACCATCCGGCGCAGCAAGACAGAGGCCGGGCGTCGGACCATCCCTCTGAATGGGGATGCGATGGCGGCACTCTCCCGGCTTCTGGAACGGGCACGGGCCCTAGGAAGCAGCGACCCTGAACATTGCGTGTTCCCAACGTGTGAGCATTTGACAATCGATCCGACCCGACCGCAGAAGAGCTGGAGGACCGCGTGGCGGAAACTCGTGAAGGAAACCGCCCGGCGCATAGGCCGAGATGCTGCACGGGAGGCGATAGATGCCGGGAGGGGATTTCGAGCGGGTATTGCCGCCTGGAGGCGAGCTGCTGCGCCGCTCCAAGGATTACGCTTCCATGACCTCCGGCATCAGGCAATAACCGAGATGGCAGAAGCGGGCGCGTCAGACGCCACGATGATGGCGGTAGCCGGTCATATGTCACGCCGGATGTTGGAGCACTATTCCCATGTTCGGATGGCCGCGAAACGCACTGCGCTGGACAAGTTGGAAAGCGGTTTAATGAGCGGCGCTCCGATTCAGAAGCAAACTTCAGTCAGGAAGGCAAGTTGAGCAGTTACGTCACAATCCGCGTCACAAACACCCCCTCCGAACTATCCCTCCGTCTGTATCCCACTGAAAGAAATGGTGGGCCTGAGAGAACTCGAATCTCTGACCTCCTGCGTGTCAAGCAGGCGCTCTAACCAACTGAGCTACAGGCCCATTGCGGCTGTGTCATTGACACTGGAACAGTTTACCACGGAGCCTAAAGGTGCCTACACGTCTGCCTACCCCCGGATGAATTTCCGTGATGAATTTCCGTTATATGCTGTAGGGCATGAATCTGCGCACCTTGTTGCTGCTCTCGGCAGCGGGTTCCGTCTTTGGCCAAGGGGTGACCTTCGATCGCATCCTCAACGCCGGCAAGGAGCCTCAGAACTGGCTCACCTATTCGGGCAGTCCGTCCAGCCAGCGCTACAGCCCTCTTACCCAGATCACTCCAGCCAACGTGAAGAACCTCGAACTCCAGTGGGTCTGGCAAGCCAGGTCGACCGAAAAGTTCGAGACCACGGCTCTGGTTGTGGACGGCGTTCTGTACACCATTCAGCCCCCCGACGACGTCGTCGCGCTGGATGCGGTCACGGGCCGGATTTTCTGGACGCTTCCCTACCCCAACGCCGCTAACGGAAACCCCTGCTGCGGGCGAGTCAATCGCGGTCTCGCGATTTTGGGCGACACGCTGTTCATGGGCACTCTCGACGCGCACTTGCTGGCCATCGACGCCAAGACCGGGAAGATTATCTGGAACACGGAAGTCACGCCGATTTCCCAGACGGACCGCTACGTAATCACCCACGCTCCCCTGATCGTCAAAGACAAGGTGATCATCGGCACCGCCGGCGGCGATACCGGCGTGCGCGACTTTATCGCCGCGTTTGACGTCAAGACCGGTAAGGAAGTGTGGCGCTTCTACACCATTCCCGGGAAGGGTGAGCCGGGCAACGAAACGTGGTCGGGCGATTCGTGGCAGAAGGGGGGCGGAGCCATCTGGAACACCGGCTCCTACGATCCCGATCTCAACCTTACGTACTGGGGCACAGGCAACCCGTATCCGGATTCGAACGGCGACGTGCGCCTGGGCGACAATCTGTACACCGACTCGGTAGTGGCGCTCAATCCCGACACCGGCAAGCTGGTTTGGTATTACCAGTTCACGCCGCACGACGAGATGGATTACGATTCCACGCAGGTCCCCGTGCTCGCCGACATCCAGTGGCGCGGGCCAAATGGACAAATGCAGCCGCGCAAAGTCATGCTGTGGGGCAATCGCAACGGAGTCTTCTATGTGCTCGATCGCTCCAGCGGCCAGTTCCTGCTGGGGAAATCCTTCACCACCACGAATTGGTTCAGCGGCTTCGATGAACGCGGCCGGCCCATGCGCGTGCCCGGTAAAGTCCCCACGCCGGAAGGCAGCATCATCATGCCTACCGTTCTCGGCGGCACCAACTGGTATCCTCCGTCGTATAGCCCGTCGACCGGATTGTTTTATCTTTCGGCGTGGGAGAACACCGGAAGCAATCAGGTGAAGGGAGGCCGCGGCGCCCCGTTCGGCGGCCCCAATCCCATGGCGCAAGTGAACCTGACCACCAACACCAAGAGAGAATCGGACGGCATCGGAGTGGTCCGCGCCATCGATCCGCACACGGGCGAAAAGAAGTGGGAGTTCAAGATGACCGACATCACCTGGGCGGGCGTGCTCACCACCGCGTCGGATCTTCTGTTCAGCGGCGGGAAAGAGGGCTATTTCTTCGTGCTCAATGCCAAGACCGGCGACCTGTTGTGGAAAGCCGCATTGGGCGGGCAGGTCAATAGCGGCCCCATGAGCTATTCGGTCAACGGACGACAATACATCGCGGTCAACGCCGGCAGCGCGCTGTTTGTTTATGGGTTGAGGCAATAGGCATCGAGGATCATCGATTCAAGCGAGTCCGTAGTGCTTGAGGACGACCATAACAATCGCGCTTACAACGACGCCAGATCCGAACTCAGATTGTAAAAGCCCGGCGCACGCAAGCCTGCGCCTCACGATGGTCGCGCTCGCTCAAACGGCCGATTACGGTCAGCTCCAAGCGATGGATTTGTCAGCACGAACACGCGGAAGTAAGATTCGGCTCGGAGTCCCGTGGATTGCCAGTCCCGGAGAACGAAGTCGGTAGAAGCAAGCCGCGGAGGTTTCCTCGTGGTAAGAATAGCAGTACGTCCGGCCGTTCCCTCAGGTAAGCCTCGCTGGCGATCACCACGGCAGGGCGCACCTTCGTTTCCGCCGCGCCCGGCAATACTCCGACAACAACGTCGCCCGGATTCAACGCTCCTCTTCCGCGTCGAGTCGCTTCAGCGAGTGCGCCGTGAATTCCCGGAGGTCTTCTTCGGACCAGGAATCCGACCAATCGATTCGTGTTCCGGCGGACGCAGCCGCTAGCCGCTGCACCAGCGCTGAAAGCTCGTCGGCGGCATTTGGCGGAAGCCGGCGAAATGCCTCTAGTAGCGTCGCTTCTCGCGAACTAAACTGCATGATCGGGTCCCCTGGTCACCAGTATACGTTCGTTAACCCTTTTGGGGACCACGTGCATTGAACCGGCAGTGTCCTATGTGCGTATTCTTCAGGGAGGCTCATCATGTTCTGCCACAGTTGCGGTACCCAAGTCGCCGACGACGTGAAGTTCTGCCCGAACTGCGGGCAATCCCTCTCCATTCCGCCTGTATCGGGCGGTGCTGCCGCTCCGCCATTAGCCGTGCCGCCCGCCGTGCCATGGACACCTCCAGTGGGAATCACAGCGCAGCCCGGACGCTGGATTAGCGAGGGGTGGAATCTGGTCACCGCGGATCTCGGCAACTACATCGTGATCTCGCTGATTTTCTTCCTGCTGAATGGCGTGCCCTTCATTCAGGGGGCGCTCATCTGCGGCTTTCACATTTTCACGATGAAGAAGTTGATGGGCCGGCCTGCCGAGCTGGGCGATCTCTTCAAGGGATTCAACTTTTTTATCCATGCGCTGGTGGCGTCGCTGCTGATCGGGATCTTCGTCTTCTGCGGAACGTTGCTCTGCATCATTCCAGGCCTGGTGATCGCGGCCATGTACAAGTTCACTTTTCTGTTTATCGTCGACAAGCGCATGGAATTCTGGCCCGCCATGCAAGCCAGCCACGCGGTGGCCAAGAACGATTACTTCGGGTTCACCATGTTTCTGCTGCTGGCGTTTCTGGTGAACGTGCTGGGCTTCCTCTGCCTCTTTGTAGGCTTGCTGGTGACGATTCCAGCCACCTTCGCGGCCATAACCATCGCTTACAAAGAGATCGTGGGTTTCGATCCGCGAACACCCGACGTAATATAGATGTCATATAAGCGATTCGCCGGGGCCGCGGCGCTCATGGCGCTGCTCTACTTCGTCTCTGTGCCGGACGAGCCGCGCTATCGGCTGTGTGCGTTTCATTGGCTCACCGGCCTGCCGTGCCCGCTGTGCGGGCTGACGCGAGGGATCTTCGCGCTGGCGAAAGGGCGCCTCACTGAAGCCGAGCATTTCAACGCTCTCAGCCCCCTGGGCTTCGCGATGCTGTTCTCGCTTTTCTGGAGCCGCGAGTGGCGGGCGAAGCCGCAGTGGGCGCAAGCGTGGGCCGGCGGGATCGCCGCGTTTGCAATCTATGGCGTGCTTCGAGCGGCAGCCGTTTAGCCCTGCTCGAATTAGGGGGCTGCTCGAATAGGGGGCCCGCGCTCCGCGGCAACTTCTGATATAGTGCTTTGAGGATACTGTGTCCGGGTCCATGTTGGGAGGATGAAGTGAAGAATCGCATCGCCAGTACTGTTTTGATTTCGTCGGCTGTAGGCGCCGCGTTCGCCCTGGGCGTTTCGTTGTGGGCGCAGGCTCCGGCTAACCCCGGCCTTACTCCGTCGCAGGCTGTGGCACCCGCGGGCGGCAGCGCCAATGCGGATACCGCGAAGGCTGCGGCCAAGGGAGGCGGCCGTGGACGAGGACCCGCCGTTCCAGCTGGACCCACGCCGCGTCTCCCCGACGGTCACCCCGACCTGGTGGCCATCTATGGCGCACCCAACGGCCCGGTCGGCGATATCGCCGCAGGGATGCCTATCGTTCCGTGCGACACTCCTGGGGCCGTCAAGCAAGCCGCCGGACGTGGCGGAGCCAAGGGGGGAGCCCCGGCAGCTCCGGTTTGCCGCGAAGGAATTCCGCTCTCGGCCGAAGGCAAGAAGGTTCTGGCCAGCCAGTTGTCAAAGAACGATCCCGAGGCCAATTGCCTGCCCACCGGCGTCCCGCGCCATTCTCCCTATCCCTGGAGAATCGTGTCGGATAAAACTCATTTCTTCTTTCTCTTTGAAGGCAATATCCACAGTTACCGGCAGATCTTCATGGACGGCCGCAAGCATCCCGCCGACCCCGACCCCACCTGGTACGGCCACTCCATCGGAAGCTGGGACGGCGATACGCTGGTGGTGGACACCGTAGGATACAACGACAAGTTCTGGTTCGATTTCGCGGGCCACCCGCATAGCGAGCAGCTTCACACCATCGAGCGCTATACGCGCACCGACGCTGCAACCCTGGTCATCGAGACCACCATCGACGATCCCGTTATGTACACGAAACCGTTCAAAGTCACGTTTACGGCGCGCGCGCAGCCCAACGGCGAGCTGACCGAATACATCTGCCAGGAGAACCAGCAGGACGCGCAGCACCTGCAAGGCCCAGCCAGTCTCAATTAGAGTGGGGCAGGTCTTTGACTTGCCACTTCGGGACCTGCCATTTTTGCTTATCTGCCGGGCGGCGGATTAATCGCCAGCAGTTCGACGTCGAAGACCAGCGTGGATCCGCCGGGAATACCCTGCTGGCCCGCGTCTCCATAAGCACGCTCGGGAGGACAAACTAACATCGCCTTCCCGCCGACCTTCATTTTCTGAAGGCTTTCGGTCCAGCATGGGATTACGCCGGTTACCTGAAATTGCGCCGGTTGACCACTCCGATACGAGCTGTCGAATTCCGTTCCGTTGGTAAATGTGCCGCGGTAGTTCACCCTCACTGAGTCCGTAGGCTTCGGCGACGCGCCGGTGCCGGCGCGTTCCTCGCGATAAATCACCCCCGAAGGCAGCCGGACCGCGCCCGGCTGAGCCGCCGCTTTATCCAGATACGCCTTCCCCGCGGCTTTGTTTCGAGCAGTCGCCAGCAGCGGGATCTTGGGACCTTGCAGACTCAGGTCAAGGGCGGGTTTGCCGGCGGCCGCGTCCGTCATCGCCTTCTTGACCAGCTCCAATTCGGCCGGGGACAGGTTGAAGGGCGCCATGGACTTGTAAATGTCCAGGCCCAGCGCGTAGATTGTTTTCTGATCGTCGGTCATGCCTGCGGTGGCTGGGGATGCCGCGGCGGGCGGGGCCGCTTTGGCTGGGGCGGTCGATTTGGTGGAAGGAGCCGGCGCCTGCGCGAACAGCAAAGCCGGGAGAAGAAGTAGAAGTCCTCGCATTCCTCCAGCCTACCATCGCGGCGTCCGCGCAAAATCCGGTAAATCTGCCAGGACAGGTCGGGCCCACTCTGACAGCCGAGCCGCTGACCGTCGGCGAGAAGTTCGACTATCGGATCGTGCAGTCCTACGGACTGCGCGGATTCGCGGGCGAGGCCGTGGGGGCCGCAATCGCACAGGGCAGGGATGTTCCGAGGGAATGGGGCGAGGGCTGGGGAGCTTATGCCACCCGCTATGCCGCGGGTTTCGGCACCAACTTGGCGCGGCAGTCCATTGCGTTCGGGCTATAGAGCGCTCTGCATGAGGATCTGCGCTACTTTCCAGCGAAGAGAAGGGCTTTCGCCCGGATCAAACGTATTGCTGCAAACCGTGGTGACGCGCACGGACTCAGGACGGGAGACTTCGCGTGGGCTCGCATGGGCAGCGCTTTCGCCGCAGGGCAGATCGCCAACTTGTGGGAGCCGAAGAGCACGGGAACTCCCGGCGGCGGCGTCACTCGCGGATGCATCATCCTGGGTGGGGATATGGCGTACAATTTCCTCCAGGAATTTGTTCCCTTCGTGCGTCCCCGGTCCCTGCGGCACCAGTACTGAGCCGCGCGCTATGATCGCTTTAAGTGATCATGCGCACGAACTGCACAATGCTCCTCTGGTGCTGCCTGGCGTCGGCCGCGGCCGCGCAACCTCCCAACATGCAGACGATCGCGCAAGCCCTCGGCGTCGGCTGCGAGTATTGCCACGTGGCCGAGCGTGGCAGCAATACGCCCGAACCTAAGAAAGATATCGCCCGCGCGATGATGGCCATGACCCGCGACATCAACGCCCAGATTCAGAAAGCAATGAATCAGGCCGCGATCCCCACCGTGGGAGCCGGCATCGAGGAGGTCCAGTGCGTCACCTGCCATCGCGGCGTTCCGATTCCCCGCCAGCTCTCCGAGATCCTCGTTCAGACGCTCAAGACCCAAGGCGCCCCAGCAGCCATCGAACAGTACCGCGAGCTGCGCAAACAATTCTACGGACGCCAAGCCTACGACTTCGGAGAAAACACACTGCTCGGAATCGCTCAACAGATCACGGCCAGCCGGCCCAGCGATTCCATCGCGCTGCTCCAGTTGAACCTGGAATTTTATCCGCGGTCGGCGGGGTCGTACGCGGAGATCGGTTTTGCGTATACCCGCAAGCTGGATGACGATTCCGCCATCGCGAATCTGGAGAAGGCGCTAGAAATCGAGCCCAACAACGGCGTCATTCGAGGCCAACTGGAGCAGTTGAAATCCTACCAGCGCGCGCGCCAGCGGCGGCAGCAGTAACCCTTCGGCCCGCAATGACGAGGTTGGTCACAGATCCATTCGAGATGATTCACACCTGCAATCACCCGCTGTGGCGCGGTTCGATCCCCCAACGGCTGATTGAGGCCGGGGGTATGAGCCTTGAAGACTTGGACGATGAAATCGCTCGGGGGGAGGCCCTGGAACGCCTTCGCAACCGAATTCCCGAGGTCATGACCGAGGAGCAGCGATCTTACCTTTCCGCGCTGTACCGCGACAGGACTCAGTTGGTGGCCCGGGGACGGCTGTAAACAGCTCTCGCCAAGTTGTTGGAAAGGCAATAAATCCGCTAGGACATCATGGCTGGGGCAAACCTGCCGATATATAGAGGAAAGGCTCATGAGCACTCCGTTGATCGGTTCGCTGGATCGTGAAGTCGCCCTTGCGCGCGTAGGCGGCGATCCCGAGCTGCTCAAGGAAATCGCATCCCTGTTCCTTGAGAACTACCGGGACTGGCTTGGCGAACTGCGGCAAGCAGCGGCGCGAGGCGATGCCCAGATGGTGGAGCGGACCGCCCACGGATTAAAGGGATCGGTGGCGAACTTCGGCGCGCGCAAGGCGGTGGAAGCTTCCCTGAATCTGGAGACGCTGGGGCGCAACCGCGATCTGGCGGGCGCGACCGAATCGCTGGCGGCTCTCGAATCGGCGCTCGAGACTTTGCGCGGAGACCTCGAAAGCCTCTAAACTGAGTAGGTACACATGCCTACTCAAGTCGCCGAAATTGTTTGCGCGCATAGCCCCGATTCCGACGACGCGTACATGTTTTACGCTCTCGCGAAGGGCAAGATACACTCGCCTACGCTGGAGTTCCGCCACGTGCTGGACGACATCCAGACCCTCAACCAGAAGGCCCGCGAAGGGGTCTACGAACTTACTGCCGTCTCCTATCACGCCTATCCCTATATCTCGGACAAGTATTCGCTGATGGCCGCGGGGTCGAGCGTGGGTGACGGCTATGGTCCCATGGTGGTGGCGAAAACCGCCCTCGCACCCGCGGAGCTCAAGGGCAAGCGCATCGCGATTCCGGGCAAGCTCACTACCGCGTACCTGACGCTGCGCCTGATGCAGCCGGATTTCGAGGCGGTGGTGGTTCCCTTCGACAAAATTCTGGACGCCGTCAATAACGGCGAGGCCGAAGCCGGGCTCGTGATCCACGAAGCCCAACTGACGCACATGCGCGAAGGATTCCATACCATTGTGGATCTCGGGCGGTGGTGGAAGGACAAATACGATCTGCCGCTTCCGCTGGGCGCCAACGTGCTGCGCCGGGGCCTGAGCCCGGAGGTCGCCAGTGAAGCCTGCCGCATGATGCGGGAAAGCATTCAATACGCTCTCGATCATCGCGAGGAAGCGCTTACTTATGCCATGCAATTTGCCCGCGACATGGAGGCTCCGTTAGCCGAAAAATTCGTGGGCATGTACGTCAACCATTTCACCGTGGACTGCGGGGAACTGGTGCCCAAGGCGGCGCAGAAGCTGCTGGATCTGGGCTATCAGGCTGGTTTGATCCCGCACCGCGTTTCCGTCGAGTTTGTAAGGTGAAACAGATAATCTTCATTCTTCTTGCCGGAGCCTTGGCATTTTCACAAAGCCAGGGTGACACGAAACAGCGCGCCCGCGCGGCCCACGATCTGGGCAAGCAGGGCGAGCTGGGAATCCCGAAGCTGGCGCCCTACGTCACCGATACCGACCTGAGCGTGCGGGTGGAGGCCGTCAAATCGCTGGATGACATCGGCGGCCCCAAGACCGTGGATTTGCTGGTGCAGGCCTCGCACGACACCGATCCCGAGATCCAGATCCGCGCAACCGACGGTTTGGTGAACGTGTATCTGCCCGGGTTCATGAAAACCGGAATCAGTGGCAGCCTGCAACGTGTGGGCGACTCGGTCAAGGCCAAGTTCACCGACACCAACGACCAGATCATCGACGCCTACGTGGAAGTGCGGCCCGATGTAATCGAAGCGCTGGGCCATCTGGCGGTCTCCGGCGCGAGCCTGGAGAGCCGCGCCAACGCCTGCCGCGCGCTAGGCATTCTGCGCGGCCGCGCCGCGATCCCGCAGCTCGCCGAGGCGCTGCACTCCAAGGACAACCAGACCATGTATGAGGCGCTGGTGGCTCTGCAGAAAATCCGCGATCCCGCTTCTGGCTCGCGTGTCACGTTTTTAGTACATGACCTCGATCCGAGAGTTCAGATCACGGCTGTTCAAACCGCGGGGATCCTGCTGGACCGCGAGGCCGCTCCCGATTTGCGCGACGTCCTGGGCCGCACGCGCGATCCGAAAGTGCGCCGCGCTGTGACCTCCTCGCTTGCCATGCTGGCCGATCCGGCCGATCACGAGTCGTTCCTGCACGATCTGGCGGACACTAAGGACGACGAGCTACGCGCCGCGGGGGCCGAGGGCTTGGCGCGCCTGAAGAATCCCGCCGACCGGCCCACTCTCGAAAAGACTTTTACCGGGGAGCACAAACTCAACCCCAGGTTATCGGAAGCCTTCGCAGTGGTCTCGCTGGGCAATCTGGATACGGGCGAATTCAGTGCGCTTCGATACCTGGTGAACACGCTGAACCAGAAACTGTACCAAGGCGTGGCCCTGCCCTTCCTGGTGGAACTGGCGCGGCAACCGTCCGTCCGTCAGGCGCTGTATCCGCTGCTCACCGGCGCCACCAAAGACGAGAAGATTGCGCTGGGGACCGTGCTGGGCCGCTCCGGCGACAAAGATAGCGTGCCGTATCTGGAAGCGCTGTCGATGGATCCGGATAAAGACGTGGCGCAGGATGGCATCCGCGATTTGAGGACGCTGAGAGCCCGTCTGCCGTAGTGGGGCAGGTCTTCGACCTGCCGATTCCGGAAATCTTACTTCGCTTTCTTCTGCTTCTGCTGTCCGACGCGGACCTTGAATTGTTTCTGCTGAGCTTCCTGGTACGCTTTCCAGTCGAACCGCTGAGCGGCGTCAGAAAGATACGCGGACACGTCGATATTCTTGGGCAGCACCGCCATCAGGGGCGCGCTTTGCGTGCCGTCTGGGCTTGTGATGCGGTATCGTTTGACGTTGGGAATGGACATGACACCCTTAGGATAACAAAAACGGCTCGACTTCGATGAATCGCGAGCCTTATTGCGCCCCGAACGCGACCGCCCGAGTATGGACCAGGGAAAGGCCTTCGCGCGCGGGCTTAGACGGCGGCGCGTCGAACTCGTCGAGCGTCTTCGAAATGGCCAGGCGGCCTTCGGCCGCCGAAATCGGCAAACGGGAAATCGGCAGATGACCTTCGCCCGCGGTCACGCCGGAAGTGACGTTGCTCAAGGCGGCCAAGCTCGCAGTCGCGCTACCTGGAATGCTCGAGGTGGTAAACACGGAATCCTTCGGCGGCAACTGATCCAGATCCCGGCCTTCTTCCACCACCATTTCGTGCTCGATCCAGTTGGACAGGGGAATGTTGCGGAAGAACAACCGCTCCTGCATCACCATGCTCTTCTTCGAAGCCGCAAGCGACCTACTTTCGCGCACATAGCTGCGCTCTTCCACGCGGAAATCGTGCATGAAATCGTCCATCGCGATGCGCTTGGTGGATTCCTCGGTGGCCTTGATGCGCTCCTCCATAGTCACTTTCTGCGAAGTGATGGTCGCGCGCGCCTCCGCCAGCGACTCGCGCTCCTTGGCCAGAGCCACTTCCATCTTGGCCTGCATGATGTAGTAAGACAAGAGCGCGCTTCCTCCGGCCACGAATACCGGAAGAAACAGCCACAGAAACGCATCCATGTGTATGGGCATAACCTACAGCGAATCTATCGGCGGGGGATGAGAAGAAAGTTAGGGTAGTAGGGTGAAAATTGTAGAAGACGTACAGCGCAGCGCTCAATTTACTCTTGGCGAAGCGCTAGCATCGGGTCGACCCTCGCTGCCCGCAGAGATGGAATCAGCGTCGCTGCGACGGTGACCGCTAGGAGAAGGCCTGCAGCGCCGGTAATGAGCCCCGGATCGTTCGCCGGGACTTGAAACAACAGGCTCCTTAGGATGCGGGCGGCGGCCAAGCTTCCCGCCAATCCGACGGCGACGCCAAGTAAAGCCCACCTAAGCGCGTGCGCTAGCACCAATCTCGCGATCCTCGCAGGCGTAGCCCCCAGCGCCATTCGAACACCGACCTCCTGCGTTCGCCGGGCCACCAGAAACGACATCAATCCGTACAAGCCGGTGGCGGCGAGCATTACGCCGACGATCGCAAACAGACTGAGCAATGCGGCGCTGAACCGTGGCCGCTCGGAGTTTTGACGTACGCGCTGCTCCATCGGGCTGATGACCGCCGGGATACTAGGGTCCATCGCCGCAATCTCCGTGCGAATCCAGCCTGTGACCGCTTCCGGGCGGGAAGCGCTGCGCACGATCACAAACGCCTCTCCGTCGTATTGATGCAGAGCCCGGGCGACCAATGACGATTCGCGGCCGGCGTTCGGGTCCATGATTTTCTTACGAGGCAGGTAGTATTCGGGATCTGCGGTCGCCGAGATTCCGTTATTCTTCACGTCGGCGGCGACGCCGATTACCGTGTATTCCGGAGACTGTGGACCGAGACGAATCGTGCGGCCCACGGGCGACTGATCCGCGAACAGATATCGCGCCAACGTGGCGCTCAGGACGACAATGTTCTCCTTCGACGTCACATCCTCTTCCTGGAAAGCGCGTCCTTGAGGGACCGGGATGCCGAGCGCAGAGAAATAGCCGGGACTCACGGACCTCGACGCGGCGATGCGTCCTGCACCGCGCTCGACCCGCGGCATTCCCGGAACTTGAAGCCCGGTCAAGGGCCGGGAATGAACGAACCCCGATGGAGGCACGGTGTCGCTCACGGCCACTGTGCTGACGCCGGGCAGCGCTCGAAGGCGGCTTGCCAGATCGTCGAAGAATTGCTGGCGGCTGGCCGCGTTGGGATAGCGATGCGGACCGGCCGTGATGTCCGCAGTTACCACTTGCTGGGCGTTCAAGCCCGGCGCTACGTTCTGCAAATTCCAAAGACTCCTAAGGAATAAACCCGCAGAGGAGAGCAAGATTAATGACAACGCGACCTGCGCGGTGCTGAGAAGATTGCGTGGAAGGTTGCGTGAACGCCCGGAAACGCGTGCACCGGTCAGCATCTCCGGCGGAGTCGCAGCCGCTGGCGCGATGCCGAAGAGGATTCCGCAGACGAAGGCCATGCCCAGCGCAAACACAAAAACACGTCCATCGAGCGTGGCCTGTTCCATCCTCGGAATGGATGTCGGAGCAAGAATCTTGAAGATCCGCAAAAGGGTCCAGGCGAGCGCGCACCCAGCGAATGCACCGAATCCGCTCAGCAGCAGGCTCTCCATGAGGCCCTGGCGAATGAGCCGGCCTCGGCCCGCACCCAAAGCCGCGCGCACCGCCAATTCTCGCTGGCGGCTCGCCGAACGCGCCAGCATCAGGTTCGCCACATTGGCGCAAACGATCAGCAGAATCGAGATGGTCGCCGCGAACAGGACCCACGAGGCCAGCCGGACGTCCTGAATCTGAAAGTCCCGCAGGGAGCGAATATCAACTTGCGCCTCCTTCCAGCGCGAGGGCGGAAGATTGATCTTGATACTGTCTTCGATGTACGGCCGCGCCGTCTCGCGGGCCCGTTCCAGTCTCACACCCGGTTTCAAGCGACCGAACACGCGGACCATTCCGCTCGACTGTCCCGGTATGTAGCTGGTCACGGCCAGAGCTTGCGGTACGAACAGATCGGCATGCGCCAGAGTGGGAAGCTCGAAGCCGGGCGGCAGTACGCCCACGACTTCGGTGGGGACTCCATCGATGGAAATCTTCTTTCCAAGTGCATCCGGATTCCCACCGAAGCGCGATCGCCAGAATCCGTATGACACGATGGCGACCTTGGGACCGTTCGGCCGGTCCTCATCCGCGGTGAATTCGCGGCCGATCAGTGGCCGGACGCCGAAGGTGTAAAGGAAAGTACGCTCCACTTCGGCGCAAGCGAGCCGTTGCGGATTCTCCTCGGTCAAATCGCAATCGGCAACGCCCCTCCAGGACGTGAGCGATGCAAAGCCTGTGTCCGCCTCGCGCAGATGCAAGTAATCGTTCGCGATCATGAGGACACCGTCCACAAGTGTGAACGTCATTCCTACCGATGCCAGGCGGTCCGCCTCGGGATACGGAAGGCTGCGGAATAACAGCCGGTCGAACATGCTGAAGACTGCGGTTGTCGCTCCGATTCCCACGGCCACGATCAGAATTACGGTGAGCGAGAAGGAAACATTTCTCCTGAGCCCACGCAGCGCGAAGCGGAGGTCCTGGAACATGATCGTAGTATTCTACATAGGCGGGCGGAAATCAACCCTACCCCGTGATCGACTTCCAGTTCTTCGCCAGATGCTCCGCCGTACGCCACGCCAGCGCCTGAATGGTAAGCGTGGGATTGCGAGCGCCGCTGGTGCCGAACACCGATCCGCCCAGCATCCCTAAATTCGGAGCCTCGTGCGAGAATCCCCATTTATCCACCACGCTGGTATCCGGATTGTCGCCCATGCGAGTGCCGCCGTAGGTATGCGTGCTGAGGTTCGGCCCGTTGGGATTCCCCTTGGCGGTCATGATCGCACCCGCGGCTTTGAACCATTCCTCCATCTTGTCCTGCGCGTATATCGCCGCCCGACGCTCATTCTCCCGAGTCATCGTAGTCACCCGGATCACCGGATCTCCCAGCGGATCCTTTACCTCAGGATCCAGATCCAGGAACGTGGTCTCGTAGGGGAACGAATTGGTCTGGATATAAGCCGACGCGGTCCGCCCCGCATTTTGGTGAATCCACTTCTTCCAATCCGAGCCCCAATTTCGCGGCACTTGCCCCCAGGTGCTGCCGCTAGCCGCGGCGATGGGATGCTTCTCCGTGTTCACCGTCATACTGGCGCCGCCGATGAATCCGAGCCCGGAGTGATCGAAGCTGTCGTCGGCCCACTCATCGATCACCACGCCTTGCGAAAGGATGGCCCCGTACCAGATGTTCAGATCCATCGGGAACAGAGCGCTCGCGCTGGCGCCCGCTTGCGCGTCCCAGTGCCCAAAGTAATGCTTGCCCACTTGCCCCTTGTTGTTGCCGAGCCCATTCGGATACGCCTTGGACTTCGAAAGCAGCAGCAAGCGCACGTTTTCGTAGGTATACGAACCCACCAGCACCGCCTTGGCGGGCTGAAAATATTCCATGCCGTCGAAGATGTAGGAAACTCCGCTGACTTTCCCGTTCGCATCGACAACGATGCGCGTGACTTGCGCGCGATCGAAGATGGTCAGGTTCTTGGTTGCCTGAGCTTTCGGAATAGTGGAAAAACAGGTCGAGTTCTTGGCTTGCAGATGGCACCCGCCGCGGTCGCAATACCCGTGGTATCCGCAGGCCCCATGCCCGTTATACGGAACCGAATTGATCGCCGCCGGAGAATGAAACGGATTCCATCCCAGCGATCGCGCGGCCTTCTTCATGTGTTCCAGGTAATCGCAAGTGCGCAGATGCGGCATGGGATATTCGCGCTGCCGCGGCCCCTCGAAGATATTGCCCTCTTTGTCGATCTTGCCTTTTATGTTTCCGGCCTTGCCCGAGACGCCGACTTCAATTTCTGCGACGTCGTAGTATGGCTCCAGCTCGTCGTAGCTGATGGGCCAGTCTTCCACCGTCGAGCCTTGTGGAATGTAGCTCTTGCCGTAGCGCTTGGTGACTTCGGTGACGGTCTTGAAGTCCCACGGCTTCAACCGCCAGCTCTGCGCGTGATAGTGGATCGACGTGCCACCAATGGCGTTCATCATCGGGCTCGGGCCGCCACGCCGCGCCGGACCCGTGGGACTGTTGCGGATCGTAGGAGCCTCGCGCCGGATCTTGTTTCCCGTCGTGATCATCGCGCGAGTATTGTTGTGGATCTCGTCGGCCTTGAAGTCCTTGTGCGGATCCATCCAGGTTCCCGCCTCGATGCCGGCGACCTTGAGACCGGCACGGCACAACGGCAGCACCGCAACTCCGCCGGCCGCTCCCAATCCCACCACCGCAACGTCCATCGGTTTGAGATTGATGGCCACGGTTACTCGTTGCCCCACGCCGATTTGCGATACGGCTCCGCCTCGTGATCCATCTTCTGCATGTCCGGGGAGGTCGCGGGCCGCGGGCCGGGATAACGAATGATGTCCCATCCCTTGCCGTTGATGTTGCCGCCATAATGCGGATCCCCGAAAGTGCCCTGCATGGTGTAGGTCCGCGCCATGTTGAAGAATGCCTGAAGATTCTGCGGAAGCGCCATCAGCACCGCGTCTCTTTTCTCGACCGAAAGATCCGCGAACGCCGCGCCCTGAGTCTCCATCGCGAAGGCGTCGAGCGCAGCCAACCCGGCGACCCACGCGTCCTTCTGGGGCGCGAGATAGTCCGCCATTTGGATGTCGATATAATTCGCCGCGCCGCATTCGAGCGCTCCCGGACCCAGCTCATCGGCGGGAATGATCCGGTCGGCCAGCATCTCCGTGGTTCGGCGTTGCGCGGGCGTGAGCGATCGGGGTTGATTGGGGTTCTGGGCGGCGCAGCGGATGGCAGTCACGGGTACAAACGCCGCGGTTGCCGCGGTCGCGATCACGGTCCGCCGTGTGATGGAAGCCATGGCGCCAGTATACTCCGTTCGTGGTGGCGCAGGCCTGCGGCCTGCGACTAGAATTGGCAGGTCACAGACCTGCCCCACTCCAGGTGGCGCAGGCCTGCGAATGGCAGACTCTACCTCCCCGCCTGCGATCCGATCTTCTCGCCGCTGATCAGCCGGCCGGCTCCGCCGAGATCGAAACGCGCCAGCGCTTTCAGGATCGCCGCGAGCCGGAAACGCAAGCCGGCAACGAAGCCCTCGTACTTTCCGACAAACGCCGCCGCGCCCAGAACTCTGTCGGAGTCGGCCACCGGATCGCCCTGCAAAGGGTCGGCACCAGGGTGCAGCGTGGCGCGAATCGACGGATACAGACGAATCTTTTTGCCGGAGCGGCGAATCTGCATGGCCAGGTCGAGATCGGCCCAATACTCCCCAAAGCGCTCGTCGAAGTAGTTGATGCCTCGGATGAATTGCTTGCGCGCGAGGAGTGCATCGCGGCTGGCGTACTCGACGACGATGGCCTCTTGCGTCGCGTCGATGTTCACGGATTCCAGGGCACCAGCGGACAGCGCAGCACTCGAAGGAATGCGGTAGGCCCGCGAAACCGGCTGCCCGGACGGATCGCACAACAGAGGGCAGACTGCGGCGGTGTTCGAATCCTCATCCAATCTCGCGGCGAGGCGGGCGATTGTATCGGGCAGGACCTCGACGTCTGGAGAAAGAAGCAGTACCAACTCGGCCTTGGCGGTACGCATGGCGATGTTCATCGCCCTGGTCGCTCCAAAATGCTGCGGGAGGCGCAGGATCTGGACCGCGGGATAATCCGCATCCAACCGTGGGCTCTCATCCTGGCTGCCGCAATCGACCACCAGGATCTCCAGCCGCTCCCGCGCCTGCGATCGTTCCAGCGCCTGGATGGCGCGCCGTAGCGCCGGAGCCTGGTTGAACGACACCAGCACCGCGGACACACGCGGCCCGCTCGGTTCTTCCGCCCTCTGTTGTTCCACCCCAGGGAGCTGGACCGGCATGCTTGGCGTCGCGGCCTATTCCGGCGAGGTTCGCGCCGACGGCTTCTCGGCTGCGGCGGATTGCGTAGCCGCGCCCACGTGTACCGCTTCGCGATCCTCCGCCTTGAGCTCGCCGCCTTCCTCCACCTCTCCGGCCTCTTTAGGCGTGTAGTAGGAGTGATAGTAGGTGTACTTGCTATAGAGTTCGCCGCGGCGGGCTCCGTTGACCACGATGCCTAGCACGTTGTTGTTGCACAAAGATTGCATGGCGCGCGTCACCGAATCGATGGTGGTTTGGCCGATGCGCACCACCAGCAGCGTGCCGTGGCACAGCGTGGAGAGGAGATTGGCGTCGGCCGCGAACAGCAGCGGAGGACTATCGAGAATGATCCAGTCGAACAGGCTTGGCAGCCGGTCCATCAGCAGTTTTACGTCACGGAGATTCAGCAGTTCCAGCGGATTGATGACCGCCTCGCCGGCGGGCATGACGTAGAGCGTGGTACCGGCGATCTTTTTGATGCACTTGCTCAGGGGAGCCTTCCCTAGAAGGTAATCCGTGATGCCCGGGCTGCGGTCCACTCCGAACATGGTGTGAATGATGGGACGGCGGAAGTCGAAATCCGCCAGCAGCGTGCTATTGCCCGCCAGGTGCGACTCCGCCAGCGCCAGATTCGCCGCCGAGAGCGACTTGCCTTCCGCGGGCGAAGGGCTGGTCACCACGATCGTATGGATCGGCTGGAGGCTCTTCATGTGATTGAGCCGGGTTCGCAGCGTCCGGAACTCCTCCATGGGCGCCTCGTGAGGCCGCGAGATATCGATCAGCAGCGAATCCGTGGCCGCGCGATAGGGAACTTCCTCGATCTGCTCCAGCAAGCCGGCCAGGTTCGGACCCGTCTCCAGTGTCGCCGCGGTCGCGAGGATGCTCTGCTGCCCCTCATGCGACGGACGTGCGGCTGGCGGAGAAAGCAGCCCGGCCTGCTCGGCGCGCCGCAAGGCATCGTGTACTCGGCTCATTCAATGGTCCTCCGGAAATTCTATTGCTTGGTCGAAAAGTAATACACCACGGAACCCGACATCAGCACGACGGCAGTCAGGCAGGCCGTGGTCCAGCCCAGCCAAGCCAATCGCCGCCGGCGCCGCACCACGAAATCGTTTTCGAGCAGCGGGATGCTCCCCAGAATCGCCATCTGGGTGTATGCCCGCACGTCCTTCAAATTCTTGAGCGAGGTGTCCTTCATCTCGCGCGCACCGGCAATCACGATTCCCAGCAGAAGGCCGATGCCGGCCCCGACCGCAATAACCAAAGGATGGTTGGGATAGGTTGCCGACTCCGGCAGCGAAGCCGGGTCAAGGATCTCGAGGCTTTCGCCGTATTTCTTGTTCTCCAAATTCTGCTGGACTTGCGCCGTCTCCAGGTGCTTGGTCATTTCCTCGTACTGCTGTTTCTTTATGTCCCGTTCGCGCAGCAGATCGTCATATTCCTTCTCGCTCTCTGGAACCGCATCCAAGCGGCCCTGCAGCGTCTTGATCTGCTGGTTCACGGTCTTCAACTGCCCGGTCAACTGGTCGACCTCGTTTTGGTCCGCGGCGATCTGCAACTGAAGCTGTTTTTCGGCGTTTTCCCGCTCCAGCGCTTCCTTGAAGTTGGTCTGCGACTGGGCTGCCGCCTTGCCTGGCGCGGTTTCCTTCTTCGCGGCGGCGTCGGCTTCTTCTGCGATAATCGCGTCGCGCCTTCCTTCGGCCGCCTTCAAAAATTCCTTGGCGGCTCTTACGTCCGGATAACTATCCTGGAACTTCTGTTGCAGGGCCTGGAGGTTGTTGGTCAAGACTTCCACGTCCTGTTCCGCCTTCAACAACCGCTGGCTCTTGGGCTGTTGCGCGACGGTGCCGGGGTCCGATTTGTACTTGGCGATATCGTCCGCCTGCTTTGAATAGAGGCTGAGCCGCCCTTCCAGCATCATTCTTTCTCCGTCATAGCGGCTGATCTGGCCGCTAAGATTGGTGGCGCTGACTTCCAGCGCCTGCAACTTTTGATAGTTCGTGTTCACCTGCTCCGGAAGGCGTCCATTGTTCTCTACCCTATAGGCGGCCAGGCGGCTTTCCACCGCGTCCAGTTCCTTCTGCGCCGACTCGGCTTCGTCTTTCATGAACTCGGTGGTCTGATAAGTCTGGTTGGACTGGTTGCGGAGGCTCTCGTCGATGAACTTGCCGATGAGTTCCTGCACGACCTTCTGGGCCAGATGCCGGTCCGTATAGGAAAATGAAACACCGAACGCCGGCACCTGACGGTTCCCGGCTTGCCCCCCCATCGGCTCGAGGTGGATCTGCTTCATCATTTCGTCCATCACGTCCTCGAGCGGCTCGCGGCTTTTTTCCTTGGGGTACAGGTTGTAGGTCTGGATGATTTGGGTCAAACTGGAGCGGCTTTCAATACTTTGCAACATCGAGTTGACGCGGTCCATCATGTCGTGGGTCATGGTCGAGGGCACCAGACTCTCAGGAACCTGCTGCGGCTCCACCTTAATAACGCCCTTCGAAATGTAGGTGTCCGGCCACAGGTACCCGCCCACCACGCTGACCACCAGCGTGAACAGGAACGGGCCGAAGATCCAGCCTTTGTGGCGGCGCAAGATATCGATGTAATCCTCGACGTCGAGCGGCCTTCTGGATACGCTATATGTCTCGGTTGGCTGCATGGTTCTTGAATTTCCTCCGGACCGGCTATTTCACGTAAACCGTGTCGCCGTTTTGTAGTTCGATGTTCTTATCCCGGTTCTTGTTCTTGAGATAATCCTCGAAGTTGAATTTGCGGGGGGGGTCCGTGCCGCGTATGATCAGGATGTTCTTCTTATTGGCGAAGGTGTCCGTAAATCCGCCCGCCTCGTTAATGGCTTCAAACACAGTGACTGGATGGATCAGCGGATAGGAGCCGGGACGTTTCACTTGCCCCGCCACAATATACTTCTTGCTCCGCACCTCCCAAACCGTCACGGAGACTTCGGGGTCTTTCAACTTCTCGGAAAACGTCTCGGTCAGTTGCTTCTTGAGCTGGAGCGGGGTGAGGCCTTCCGCCTTCATGTCGCCGAAGAGAGGTATCGTGAGAATCCCGTCCGTGCGCACCGGGTAAAGGCCGGTAAACTCCTTGTTCTCGAATACAACGATGTTCAGGACATCGTTCGCCCCGATGACATACGTTCCCAGATCCACCTGGGCTCCGCTCACCGCCGGGTCATTCAATCCGGGCAAGGCCTTAGGCGTAGAGGGCGGCGCCGACGATTCCACTGCCGGAGTTGGGGTACTCTGAGCAGCTCCTGCGGCCGCAAACAGAGCCGGCAAAACTATCAGGACCGCCATTCGTTTCCAGAACACTTCGCTGCTCGTGGTGAAGCTATCTCGAAACATAGAAGCTTTTTCTAGTGTACAACGTGGCGCGATCCCCGGCGCAAGCGCCGCTCTAAACCGACCTACTGCTGTTAACATATATAGAACACCAAAGATTCCCGTGGTCGTCCAGTATCCTGGGGACTGGAGCGGGCCGGCTGGTTTAGCTACGCTTATGAACTATTTCCTAGCCAAGACGGATCAGGACACGTATTCTATCGACCAACTGGAGCGCGAGCATAAGACTACCTGGGACGGGGTCACCAATCCGCAAGCCGTCCGCGCGATCAAGGAGATGCGGCCCGGGGATCGAGTCTTCATCTACCATTCCGGCGGCGGCTCCGCAGTGGTGGGAATGGCCACGGTGCGCTCCGAGCCCTCCCCGGACCTGCGCAATCCCAAGTCGGCGGTGGTCGATCTGGAATTTTTATGCCGCATCGACCCTCCGGTCACGCTCAAGGAGATCAAAGAATCGAAGAAGTTCGAGGATTGGGCGCTGGTCCGGCAGGGCCGCCTGTCCACGATGAAGGCTCCCGAGAAGTTTGTGGAATGGATGCGCAGCCGCTATCCGAAGGCAAAAATTTAACTTTGGCAGGTCACCGACCTGCCCCACCCTGCGAGCCCCTCTTACTGCTCGAAGTAGCCTGCCGCCAGCTCGGGCTTTTGCTCCAGAGCCTGACGCCAGTAGTTGCGAGCTTGGTCTACCTCGCCCTTGGACTTCAGGGCGTGACCCAGATTCAGCAGCGCCTCGGCGAAGTTGGGCCGCTCCGTAAGCGCTTCCTGGTACAGGCGGATGGCGTCTTCGATCTGTCCGGATTTCTGCAATAGCAGGCCGGTGTTGTAGAACAACTCCGGAGTGCGCTCGCCCACTTCGATCAGTTTGGCTTGCAGATCGAGAGCCTTGTCGAGCTCTTCGCGTTCCACCGCCAGCGCCGCCAGACCGCGCAGGGCGTCGATCGACTTGGGGTCGTTCTCCAGCACGCCTTCGAAGGCTTTTGCCGCGCCCTCCTGATCGCCGATGTTCCAGTAAGCCAGCCCCAGGTTCAACTGCGCCTCCGGCCACGGGGAACGCTTGCGGACGCAAGCCTGGAAAGCTTCGGCCGCGCCCCGATGATCGGCGCGCTGGAGCCGCAGGTAGCCCAGACGGAACCAGGCGTCTTCCCATTCCGGATTGCGGCTGAGCAGCTTCACGTACAGGCGCTCGGCCTCTTCCTTCTCGCCTTGCTGTTCGAGCACGCTGGCCAGGTTGTAGATCACGTCGGCCAGATCGGGCGCGATTTGCAGAGCGCGCTCATAACATTCGCGGGCCGGCTTGAGCTCGCCCAGCTCCTGCCGGACGATGCCCAGGTTCACGTAGGCTTGCTTGGCGTCGGGACGGATGCGCGCGGCTTCCGAATAGGCCTTGGCGGCTTCGGGCAAACGCTTGCATTTCTGTTCGGCGACACCCAGGTTGAACCAGCGTTCAAAGTGGTCCGGGGTGAACTCCACCAGCTTGGAGCAGTAGCGCGAAGCGGCTTCGTAATCGTTATCGTGGAAGGCGCAGGTCGCCAGACCCTCCAGTGCGGCTTGGGAGAACGGCCGCATAGTCAGCAGACGCTCTGAGTATTGCTGAATGGCGGCGTGTTCCTTGCGAGCCATGCCGATGGTGATCAGGTTCACCAGGCACTCCTCCGACTGGGGGTTCTTTTCGAGAATCTTGAGGTACAGCGCCGTGGCTTCGTCGAACTTCCACAGCAGTTGCAGCGAAACGGCCTTACCGAACATTGCCGCTTCCTGTTCCGGCTGGCGCGCCAGCACTTTATCGAAGCACTCGATGGCTGGCTCGGGTTTCTCTTGATGCAGCAGGCAGATGCCCAGGCCCAGTTGCGCCTCCACACGCTGTGGATCGGTCGACAGAGCGCGGGTAAACGAATCCGTGGCTTCCTGCCAGCGTCCCGCCTTCTCATAGCAGATGCCCAAGTTAAAGCTGGCGGTGGGGTGGTTCGGAACCACGCTGATCAGCTTCTCGTAGGTCTTGACCGCATCTTCAAACTGTTCCAGTTCGAACTGGACGTGGCCTTTGGCGGCCAGGATCTCGGCGGACTCGTCGCCGTTCTCGATAGCTGTGTTGATCTCCCGCAAGGCTTCCTTGCGCTTGCCTTCAAGATGCAGAGCGACCGAGCGGGCAAGCGCGGGAGAACCCGCCTTGCCGTTCACAGGCGTATCGGTTGCGGTTGCGTTTTTGCGTCCACTCATGTGATTTACCAGCTCCCGTTCGTGGTTTCATAGGGCGCCAGGTACGCGCAGAGGCGCCCTAGCATGTCGTATTGGTGCGTCAGCGCGACCCAGCGGACGCGGCTTTCCTCGCCTCGGGCGGTGAAGAAACCGATGCCGCCTTTGGGCAGCCTCGGCTCCGTCCAGGTGTCCACCATCTGGCCCTGGATGGTCAGTGAAAAATCGTTACCGTCCAATTCCAGCTTCACCCGGTACAGCGTGTCCGGTTGCGCCTCCATTGGAACGACGGTGTCGACGCGGTCCACGGCTTTGCCGTCGATCACCGCGTAGCGCGTCAGGCCGACCGTGGTGCGCGGGCCGGGCTTCAGCACCTCCAGCTTCATGACGTAATAATTGTCGAAGTCGGCGGCGCGGACCACCCAGCTCAAAGCCTTCTTATCGATCATTCCCAAAAACTGCACCTGATAATCGGTGAGGTTCATGGACGGGCGATACAGCGCCAGGGGTCCCGGCCGCACAAAGCCGGCGCTGTCGAAGGACCATTCGGCGGTGGCGTCGCTGCGGCTGGCCCAATCGTCCAGGCCGGTGCGGAAATCCTCGTCCAGCGCAACCGCCGCGCGATCCACGACCGCCTGGCGCACATTGGTCCACTGCGTGTTCACCACGTTCTGAAGATTCTGGCGAAGATTTCCCGTGGAAGGAGCCGTCGCGGCAAAGTGCACCTTCGGCAACTCGCGGTGAGCCGCCAGCGCCAGCAGCACTGGAATGGCGAATGCCAGAATCTTGAGGTCGCGCGGAGCCAGTTTCCAGAAACCCGCCGCCCTGCTCCACAGGTAGGCGTTCACCGCGGTGCCAGGAGCGGCCGGCGCTTCGCCCGCCTGCGGCTGCATAAAGTCTGCGACCGGCTTGGCGTCGAGCGGCTCCAGCTGCGACGACGGCCGGATTGCTTCCGTGCGGAGCGGCTGCGGGATCGTGGCCACGTTGGAGATTGCGGGCATCACCGGCTGGTTCGCGGGCGGTCCGAATTCCAGTTTCAGCGAAACCAGCCCCTGCACTTCCGGAACTGCCTCCGTCACGGTTGGCTCCGGAGCTTGCGCTTGCTGAGCTGGCGCATCCATCGTTAAAGACTCGGCCGTTAAAGACTCGGCCGTTAGCGACTCGGCCGTTAAAGACTCGGCCGTTAAAGACTCGGCCGTTAAAGACTCGGCCGTTAAAGACTCGGCCATTAACGACTGGGCGTGAAGGACCGGCTCGGCGGGCCTTGGCGATTCGGCGTAACTTGGCGAGGCGGCGGGTACGACCTGCGGCGCAAGCGCAATCTGCGGGAGCTGCGTGGGAAGCACGACGTCCGCGGGAACCGACGGAAAGTCCATCGGATTGGCTTCGGGGCCATGCGCGTTGCTCAAGCGGAACTCGATGGGATAGCGGCTGCCTCTGCCCATCGCCAAACCAGGCCGGCGCCAAGGAAGCGCAAGAGCGGCCTGCAAAGGCTTCCGCACGTCCGCCTGATCCAGAGCTCGGATATTCTCCATCGCGGCTTTTGCCGGTGGTGGGGCCTGCACCTGGCCTCTGAACAATGGCACGGCCCCGGCCAGTGCCGGAGCGCCAAATGCCAGCGCCAACCGCTGCTCCGGGAGAATGGCGAAGGCCTCCGCGGCAAGCGGCTCAAAGGCGCTGAGCACCGCCAGCTTGGCCGGCGGAACAACTCGGCACGCCTGGATCGTGGCTTGTTCCAAGACGCGACTTAGCTGCAGTAAATCCTCGACCAGAGGCGGCTGCGTCACTACCCGGCGTTCCAACTCCGGCGTTACCGGATGGATATAAGCGCCGATCTGCTGGGACGGACGCGGCATGCGCGACGCCATCGGCTGGGGCGAAATCGTTCGAACCGTGACGGCATTCGCGGAAAGTTCGATCCGGACCGGACCGGCGCTCGCCGGCACATCCTCGGTCCAGGCTAGAGGAATCAGGTGCAGACTGGGCCGAGCCTCCGCGACCGGAACGTTCTTGGGTATAAGTTCGCCGCCGCGCGGGAAAGCGACCGCTGTTTTATCGATGGCTTGGCTAGTCCATTCCCGCACCGGGCGGACCATCTCTCCACTGGCTACGCTACGTGCCGGGCGATCGACAACGGTCCATTCCAGCTTGCCGGGAAGACGTTCCAGGTCGTACGCGAGCGGGTCGGCGACCAGCATTCGCGGCGCTCCGTGAGATTGGGGATACAGCACCGCTGGCACGAATCCGCTCAATTCCGCGGCTCCCGGGTCGCGCCCCAGGATGGATTCGACGGACGACGCCGGCGGCGGCCGGTAGGCCTTCAACGAACTGTGCGTCTGGTGCAGCCGCTCCACAGCCAGCCGCTCCTGCTCCTGCCAATACGCCTTGCGGTGCGCCCCGGAGCAAAATTGGCCATGCGTGATCTTGCGATAGAGAGGTAGCTTCCCATCGCAATGCAAGCAGCGCATGTCATCAGACCATGACATCGTATCCATGCTACGGCGGCTCGAAGGGAAATACCACGCAGTAAACGCCTTAAGGCCCGGTTAGGGTTTTTGCTTATGGTCCGAGCCGAATCCCTAGGCTATTCACAGCGGTATTCTGACTAGACCGCAAGTTAGATGAATAGGCCCTAGACGGATAAACCCGGCCGCACCCAACCGAGCGAAACGCCGGTCATCAACAGCCCCAGGCACACAATGATGAGCGCCGAGAGCACCGGAACCAGGCGGAAGACCGGATGCCTGCCGGCCGCGTCGGAATTCGGGAGCCAGCTTCGTGCGTAGAGCACCAGCATGCCCACCACCATCAGGACCCCGGCCAGTCCCAGCGAGAAGGCTACCAGTAAGATCAATCCAGCTCCAACGTGTCCGAAGGCAATTGACGCAAGCAGAATGACCAACGCGGCCGGGCATGGAACCAACCCGCCGCTGACTCCGAGAGCGATCAGGTTGCCCAGCGTGACTTCCTCCTTGGGCAGATGGGTGTGACTATGGCTATGCGGTCCATGGTCGTGACCGTGGGGATCGTGACCGTGATGGTGATGATGATGACCCAGATCGTGCGCCCGTTCATGCATCAGTTGCCTCAGGCGTTGATAGAACAGCATCGCGCCGATGACGACAATCGCCATCCCCGACGCTGCCTCCAGCGTGCGGATGACATTGGCGGGCACGATCGACTTGGACAGCACCAGCATCGCCAAGCCCAGCAGGAAAACGCTGATCGTGTGCGTGAACGTCACGACTCCGCCCAGCAGGGCCGCGTGCTTCATGGTTCCGCGCGATCCCACCAGATAGGCCGCGACGATGGTCTTGCCGTGACCTGGCTCCAGCGCGTGCGCTCCGCCCAGTCCGAACGCGACCGCTAGGCCGAGAAGCATCCATCGCCAACCGATTTGTTTCTTGGCGAGCAAAAGGGAGAGGAAGTCGCCCTTCGCCGGTCCAGGAAGAGTCGGTTTCACCGCTTCGGGCACCGGATTTGCCGACGGCACGGGCTCAGGTTGCGGAATGGGCACGATGCGCGGAGGGACAGCCGGCGATGACGACGAACGCCAGTCGACCGAAGCTCGCAGATCATCATGTTCCCGGTCGGGCGGTATGTCCCCGGTAATGTCCCGGAGCGCCTGGCTCCGGTCCTTGTCGTCTTGGCTCGCTGTAACGATCTGCACCCCCACTCCCGGTACGATGACGATTTCCTTCCAGCCGTAGCGGTCCGGAAAGTTGCGATCCTCAAATTGGAGGGGAGACTTGACGCCGGGCAGCTCAAAGGTGGAAGTGAAATAGGCCACAGCCTGACCGTCGGCCTCGCTCGAGACGTTGATAGACGCACGCACGAATCGCGGCTCGACCGGTTTACTAGCCGCGCGGAACTCGAGACCCTTCGCCCACTCCTGGGCCTGCTCCGCGGCTCTTCGATCCAAATCCGCTTGGGGGCTCTTGGCCGTCAGCTTCCAATCCCGCAGCAGCGTATATGTTGGAACTTCCTCGATATCGAGGATGTATGTGATCTCGATGCCCTTCGCGGAGACTTCCAGCCGGGTGTAATGACTGACGCTGAACGGACCCATGGCGGTCTTCCCAAATCCGGCGGCCATTGCCGAGAGGAAGCCGAGCAGAATCCAAATCCGCGGGTACATAGCGTCATCTTCTATTTTCTAACGAATACTCACGTCCAGCAGCGTCAGCCAATACTGGACCGATTGCAGCGCGAAGCCGATCAGGATCAAGCCGACTCCGAGGACACCCATGCGCTTCTCAGGCACATGATCCGCACCCCACTCAACGACCGGCATGCATGCGCTGACAATCGTAGTGACCACCCCGATCGCCAGTCCGAATTTCACTCCGAGGCGCAGCGGGCTCACACCGGGATGCGTCGCCACGGCGCTGAGATATGCGGCGATAGCAAAACCCACCGTGCGATTCACCGCCGCGAGAAATTGAGTCTCGGTCAAATGCAGGCGGGCGGCAGGTTGATAACCAATGGTCGGCCGAATGCCGAATCGGTAGGCCACGACTTGCCCCACGGTGTTCAGCGAGCCCAACACGATTCCAAATGCGGCCCCGTATAAATAAGCAGCTCCCAGAGCGATGCCCGCTCCGCGAATGGCGCTCATTGCAACGTCATACCAGAATCCCGGCTTCGGCCGATGCTTCGAAGCGCGGGAAAATTCCCAGGCGAGCGTGATCCCGGTCGCCACGCCATTTGCGAGGCCGAATATCGGCCCGAAAGCGATGCCGTACCCCGCTCCGAAGAGAGCCCCGTAGGTGACCGCGCGCGTCACTGTCCGCAAAGGTCCGTGTTCGCCGCCCAGCAGATCGTAGGCGAGATACAAAGCACCAAGCACGTCGAGGGAACTGCCGACGATGCTGACCAGCGCCAGCATGTGCTTGTCGATGGTCATGGAATCTCCGCAAATTGGCCGTTCTTGAGGACCAGGAACGAGTCGGGCTGCGCACAGGCGATGAGCTGTTTCTCCGGAGTATCGAGGCCCTCATCCGCCAGTTGGAAAGTTCCGTGGTGAATCGCGATGCTGGTCTCAGCGCCCAAGATCCGATGCGCTCGCACCGCCTCATCCGGACCCATATGCACCGGCGACATGAACCAGCGCGGTTCATACGCTCCTATCGGCAATAACGCGAGCCGGGGCGGGCCGAATCTTTCGCGAATCTGGGCGAAATGACTTCCGAAGGCGGTGTCCCCCGCGAAATATACCAGCCGCTCCTGAGATTCGATCACATACCCGCACCAAAGCGTCCGGTTGCGGTCGAAAAGTCCCCGGCTGGAAAAGTGCAAAGCCGGCACGCAATGAATCGTGAAGCCTGAGAGTGTCAGCGATTCGCCCCAATCCAGCTCATGCACAGGCCCGATCTTCTCCGCGCGAAGCAGCTTGGCTCCGCCAGACGGAACAATGAACGTGGAATCCCCGCGAGCCGCCAGCCGGCGCAGCGTTGGAAGGTCCAGGTGGTCGTAATGATTGTGGCTGATGAGCACGGCGTCGATGCGCGGCAGATTCTCCCAAGATACTCCCGGGTCTCTCCGCCGAGGCGGCCCGATCCAGGACAGAGGACTCACTCGTGCTGACCAAACTGGGTCGGTCAAAATGTTGGAGCCCCGCTGCTGCAGCAGCACGGTGGAATGGTTGACCAGCGTTGTTCGCAGTCCGCCGCCTTCCACCTCGCGCGGGGGTATGGATTGCTCGACGTCCGAAATGAATCGGGGCGACGGTTGCGGCCGGCTGGTGAGCTTCCATCGAAGAGCACCGAGATAACCGAGCGCTTGCGGAGCATCCGGATTGAAGAAGCGCTTTCCGTCAAAGTGCTTCGGAAATCCAGCGCCGGGAATTCTACCCGTCCTTTTTTCCCGCGGCCGGGGCGGTCTTGCGAATCTCCTCGAAATACCGTTCCACGAAGGGCTGCTCCGTAAGCGGAATCTCGTCGCGGTGAATCTCTCCGCCGGCGTTGGTGTGGCTGGCCTGCTGCTGCGCCCAAGGCGTCTTGAGCTGCTGCTTGCCGTCGCCGACCTCCACCATCACTTCTCCGCTCACCGCCGCCGAGCGTTTGCCCAGAATCTCGCTGATCTTTCCCATGGCCTGAAGCTGCTCGGCCTGCTTGATCGCCTTTTCGCCGTCTTGGGCGCCGATTCCGCTCTTGGAATCCTGACCTTTGGATTGCTGCGAAGCCTTCTGGTCGCTTTGGGCGTCGCTCTGCTGCTGATCCTGCCCCTGTTGGCCTTGCTGCTCCCCATTGGCGGAGGCTTGCGATTGCTGCTCCTTGGATTGGTCGCTCTTTTGCGCGTCATCCTGCTTTTGGCCGGAGGAGTTCGGCGGAGTGGACTGACCCTTCGAGCCCTCGGCCGCCTGCTTGATCTTATCCGCCAAATCCGACAGCGCGTTCTTCATCTTGTCGAGCACGCCCTCGTTCTTTTGGCTGCTCGCCCCCTTGCCGTTCTGCTTGCCGTCGTTCGGATTCGCGTTCTTGCTGTCGCTGCTTTCCTTGCCGTTCTGATCCTGCGAATCTTTCCCCTTGCCGGAATCGTCCGGCTTGCCCTTGTCGGCGGAGGCGCCGTCGCCCTCCTTCTGCGAGCCTTCCTGACTCGCGCTCTTGGAGTTGTCTCCGCCGGAGGTCGGATCGGTGGCGTCATCCGAATTCAGCAGATCTTCGGGCTGGCGGTCCGCTTCAAGCGAGGGCGTATCCTGACGCGGATCGCCGTTCGGCGGGTCGAACTTGGCGCGCTTGGGAAGCTGGTTGCGGGCTTCGGTTGGTTTGGTGCTGAAGAAGTTGTCATAAACGGCGCGAACCAACGATGCCTTCAGATCCAGAGTGCCCAGCACCAGGTAGCGCATGCCGAACAAACCGAAGGCGGCAACAGCAAGAATGGCGGCGGGCGCAAGATAGCGGGAGCGGCGAAAAGGGAGCGCGAGCTTTACATCCACCTGCGCCGCAACCGTTTCGGCGGCGCGGAGTTGGCGTTCGCAGACGGCCGCGCGGTCGGGTCGTGGGTTCTCACTAAAGTACAGAGCGGTGGATAAGGCGTCGGCCAGCTCCAGCCTGCGGTCGATGCGCTGCGCCATCACGTAGCGCGAGGAAAGGCTTTGGCGCAAACGATACGCGCCAGCGCCAAGGCTGGCCGCGGCCAGCAGCGCCAGCCAATACCAGTTCAATATTTCGGTTCCCGCCAGCAGCAGCACGACCGCGCCGCCCATCACGATGGTCAGCGCCAGGGCGCCTTTGTCGAAAGCCAGATGCGCAAGCTCCCGAACGCGAGCTTGGGCCAGCAGCCGGCTAAGTGGCGAATAGTTGGGCAAGTCGATCCTTCTGGTTGATTATTGCATACGGCGAAATTTGGGGTGGCTTGCAACAGAGCGGAGGGTTACTGCGGCCGGGAGGGAAGGTTCTAGCGCTCCCCGTCAGCGTACCGTTCACACGCAGAGACCATGTATAATTCCTAACGAGGTCCCCATATGCGGCTCCCGATGGTTCCTGTTACGCTCGGAATCCTCGCCGGTGGCGCTTTCGGCCAAGCTCCACCGGCCGCAAAGCTTACCTTCGAAGTGGCCTCGGTAAAGCCCGCTGCCCAGGGCGCGCGCCCTGACCCGAGCCGCGAGGGTACCTTCGATGCAGAATCGGTCACCTTCCGCAACGCGCAGCTCATTCAGATCATCCGCGTGGCTTACGGCGTAGACTTCGACCGGATTTCGGGTCCCGCGTGGCTCTACGACGAGAAATACGATATCGTCGCCAAGATCCTGCCTGGAACCACGAAGGAACAGTCGAACGTCATGCTCCAGAACCTGCTTGCGGAACGGTTCAAGCTCGTCCTCCACCATGTCTCCAAGGAATTTCCAGCATATGAACTCACCGTTGCAAAAGGCGGTCCGAAGCTGAAGGAGGCCGCCGATCCCGCAGCCCAGGCCGCGCGGCCCGGCGATCTGCCCCGAGATGTGAAGCTCACCCCCGACGGTTTCCCGGAGATCCCTCCGGGCATCGGCGGCATGCGAGTCAATATGACCAACGGTGTCACTTACCTGACGGCTCGCGCGCAACCAGTTTCTATGCTGACGGGTCAGCTTGCTGCCGCCTTCGGTACGCCAACCGGCACGAACCGGTTCGCGATGGGCCACCTGGTAGATCAGACCGGCCTCACTGGCAAATATGACTTCACCCTGGAATTTGCGGGTCGCCTTGGCCCGGGAGGGATCGATAGCGCACCGTCCGTCGACGCCACCGATCCGGCTCCCGATATTTTCCGGGCCCTAGAGAAACAGCTCGGCCTCAAACTCATTAAGTCGACAACTTCAGAAGACACGCTGGTCATCGATCACATCGAGAAAGTCCCGACCGAGAATTGATATGGAGCGGCGTGTCCGCTCCATTGTGACTGACGAGCGCCCAGAAGCTTCTTCCAATGCCCTTAACTCACTGCGGCCAATCGGAAGCCTCTAGCTGCACCTCGGTTGTCGCGCCAAGCTCCACCCGTACCCTCTTCTCCGTGGCAAGGATTCCTGCGAACAGCTCCGGATCGCGCAGCCCCTCCATATCCAGTCCTCGAAACGCCGCGATGCGATAGCTGCCGGCCGCGAGATCGGGCGCATCGAAGGTTCCATCCGCCTGGCAAAACACCAGCGCGCCGCGCGCTCCCTGAGCGTCATACTGCTCGGGAAGCAGCACCACCGCCGCTCCGCCGCCATTCGCCACTGTCCCACGCACGCTTCCCGAGAGCGCCGCGTCCAGGTGACGAACGGTTCGATCCACTGGATGATCCACATCCAAAATCACCGGGCCGCCCTCGCTCAAACTTATGCCAAATGTAGCGTCAATTGAATCGCCGCGATCAAGATCCACTGCCTGGCCCACGAACCTGCCGCGTATTCCCAGCCTCCAGGACACCAGGGAGCCCATCAACAAGACTCCGTTCAGGAAAGGCGGAAGGATCTGGACGAAATAATTGCCTGTGTGGACATGTTCCAGTCGGAGGGCTCCATCAGCTTGGACGATCCCAACATGAAGCGCGTTGGATTTTCCATCGGTTGCGCGAAGCCAGATCGGGACCACAGCGCCTTCTGCCGGCTTCTGCCCACAGGAGAGAGCGCCTGAGACACATCGTATCGACCAGGTAGCCGACCCCGCAAGCGTGAACGCGTCCGCTACGAGTACTCTGACGTCCTTGGCATCGCCATCGGCTATCGTCAGCGCGGCCGAACCCGTCTGAGCAAGGTTGAATCCCGACGCAGGATCGATAGCCGCGGCGGTCTCGGCTGCGATGGCCCATCGGCCTGCCCGAACCGAAGGAAACTCGAAGCTGCCGTCACCGCCCGTCACCACGCGAGCCGCTTCGGGTCCCGGCCCTGGGCCTTCCCCGACGGCAATGAAAGAGGTGTCGAAGCTCAATTCCACGTGGGCCGGTTGCCGTGTAATCGGCATCAGCCTGACGCTCGCTCCCGCCGCAACTTTGCCGTAGTTATCCGTCACCACGCCTCGCACTCGGAATACCAGAGCGGTCTGGAGCTGGAAACCGTCCACCTCGGCGTTCCCGCACAAAACGCCCATCCGCGTCCGCCATCGTCGTGAACGATAGCCCCGGACCCCGGATCAGAACCACGCGAGCGGAAGCCGCTGCTTTCCCCGAACTGTCGAGCACGCGGCCGCTCAGCGTCGCCCGCGGCGAAATGCCGAACGGAAGGGGATATTGCAACTGGATCGGTGCACTGCCACCCTCCACATGTACTGGCTCCTTAGGGAGCGCTACAAATCCGGATTTTTCGACAAGGGCCTGATACTGGCCCGGCTCGATCTCCGCGATACGGAACGTTCCCGAGGCGTCCGTCAGGGCTTGATAACGGGCCGCCTCCGGGGTGAAAAAAGTCACGACGGCGCCGGCGATTCCCGCGCCGGTAGCGCGATTTCGCACAACGCCCTCCACCGGAGCACCGGATTGGGCCGACACGGCGTGCATTGACGCGGCGATCAAGAGAAGCAGCGGCGCAAGCCTTTTTGCGTTTCTCATACTCTTAACCTCTATGACGATCCGGACCTCCAAAACGCTTAGAGAATCAGCATGCAATCCCCGTAGGAGAAGAAGCGGAAGCGCTGCTCCACCGCGTGCCGGTATGCCGCGAGCGTCAGCTCCGTCCCCGCGAACGCGCACACCAACACCAGCAAACTCGAGCGCGGCAGATGGAAATTGGTCAACAGCGCGCCGGTGCGGCGGAAGTGGAATCCCGGAGAAATGAACAGGTCGGTTTCAGAGATCGACGCATCGCTTTCGATGGCGCGGACACTGGTGGTTCCAACGGCAACGACCCGCGCGGCTTTATCCATCGCCCGCGCGGCCTCTTCAGTCACGCTGAACCGCTCCTTGTGAAGCCGGACCTCTTCAATCACTTCCGTGTGCAGCGGCTGGAAGGTTCCCAATCCCACGTGCAGCGTGACGCGAGCAATCTCCGCTCCCGCGGCGCGGCAACGGTCGAGGATCTCGGGCGTGAAGTGCAAACCGGCGGTCGGCGCGGCCACCGAACCTTGCTCCAAAGAATCTCGATTTTCCGCGTAGACCGTCTGATAGCGTTCGCGATCGCTCTCGGTGTCGGGACGGCGGATGTAGGGCGGCAGCGGCGTATGCCCGACGCGATCCAGCACCTGATTCAAGTCACCGCGCGGACGCAGACGCACGGTGCGCCGGCCATGCTCGCCGCGGGCCAGAATTTCGGCGGTCAGATCCTCGGAGAAGATGATGCGTTCGCCGGTGCGCATCTTTCGGCCCGGATGCACCAGAGCTTCCCAGGTAAGATCGCCAAGAGGCTTGGTCAGGAACACTTCGACGCGTCCGGTCCCACCCTCGCGGCGGCCGATCAGGCGCGACGGAAACACGCGCGAATCGTTCAGTACCAGGCAATCGCCGGGATGAAGATAGGCGGGAAAATCGGTGAAGCGGCGATCCTCCCAGGCCGCATGTGTCCCGTGTGTCCCGCGCGCGCGGTCGACCACCAGCATGCGTGAAGCCGCCCGGTCTTCAAGCGGCTGCTGCGCGATCAGCTCCGGCGGAAGAGCATAGTCGAACTCGCTCAATAGCATCACTACCTCAATAACATCCCTGTAAGGCCAGCCTTTAGACTAAGACTAACGAATGATGGCGCGCATTCTGGGCATCGAATCATCGTGCGATGAAACCGCCGCCGCGGTAGTGGAGGACGGCTCGCGCATTCTTTCCTCGGTCATCAGCTCCCAGATGGCGACGCATTCCCGCTACGGCGGCGTGGTGCCGGAGCTGGCGTCGCGCGAACATATCCGCGCCATCGTGCCCGTGGTCCGCGCGGCTCTGCAAGAATCCGGAACGCGTCTCGAAGACCTCGCGGCGATCGCCGTGACGCAAGGTCCGGGACTGGTGGGATCGCTGTTGGTGGGCGTTACGTACGCCAAGGCGCTGGCGATTTCAAAGGCGCTACCGCTCATCGCGGTAAATCACATCGAGGGCCACATCCACTCCGTGCTGAGCCAGAATCCGGTGCGGTTCCCGGCGCTGGCGCTTATAGTCAGCGGCGGTCACACGCATCTTTATGAAGTCTGCGACGCTTCGGATGAGATATGCGAGGGTTCTTTAGGCGAAGCGTCGGCGTACCGGCTGCTGGGGAAAACGCGCGACGATGCCGCTGGCGAGGCATTCGACAAGGTCGCCAAGCTGCTTGGCTTCGGGTATCCGGGAGGCCCGGTCATCGACATGCTTGCTCCGCACGGCAATCCGGAAGCCGTGCGCTTCACGCTGGTCAAGATGCGGGGCAACACCCTCGATTTCAGCTTCAGTGGGCTGAAAACCGCGGTGCTGCGCTGGTTCGAGGCCCGCGATTTATCCGCCGAGGTGGCCGCGAGACGCGCCCTGCTGGCCTCCGATCTCAAGCCCTCGGTCGAGCAATGGCTGGAAGTGACGCCGCGCGCCACGCTGGATCTGCTGGCGTCCTTCCAGCGCACCGCGATCGAAGAACTGCTGCGCCGGGCCGCGCGATCGGCCGAGGCGATCGGCGCGCGCGGCCTGATCGTCGCGGGCGGCGTGGCGTCGAACGCGGGACTGCGGCGCGCCGTGGAACTCGCGCACTTCCCATTTCCGGCATACTTCCCCGCCCCCGGACTTTCCACCGATAACGCCGCCATGATCGCGGCCGCGGCATTCCCCAAGCTCGCGCGCGGCGAATTCGCGGATGCGACTTTGCTCGCTCAGGCGAATCTTCCGTTAACGCAGGTGCGCTGAGATCAGTGGAGGTCACAGCCAAAAGCGAAGCGCACCGCTGCGCAAATTTCGCTCATTTGCCGAGAGCCGAGGTGAGCCACACGTCTCCCCAGTCGCTGCTGTGGGACTGTCGCGGCGCCGCGCAAGTTAACCGCGCACGGGGCCTTCATACCGTCGGTCTCATCGAGCAGAACTTCGGATGGAACTTCCCGGATCGCGGAGGTAGTCGGGGCCGGCCACACGGCCTCCGCGTCCCATGCCAATAATTCACTGCTCGCCTGGGGCAAGCGCGCATAGCCCGCGGTCCCTTTTCTCCAGCGCAAGGATCTCCAATCTGCGGAGATGTTCACGTAAGGCCTGCGGATCAGGGCGGAGCGATTCAACTCGGTGCGCCGCGCAGCCCGGTCCGCAGCACGGAGCAGGCTTGTATCCAGAACGACCTGAATCGTCTCCGTATGTGGACTCTATTTCACAGTATATGCTCCACACGGCACGGCAACCTTGAAAGCAGTTTCGTAACATGAAGACGAGGAGCGCCAAAGCGGACGAATGACGCTGCAAGATCTTTAGGTCCATGTTGAACGTTCTGCTCCAAACTGCAACCCGCGGACGATCGTTCCTTTCGATATTCCGCCACCTGGGCGCAATCGGGCTTTTTTCTCTCACCATCCTCGATAGCTCCCCGGTTCCCACCTTTGGCGGCCCCGATATCCTCCTCGCCATCCTCGTTGCTACGCGCCGCGACCCGTGGTACGTGTACGCCGCTGTTGCCGCGGTCGGGTCGACCATTGGCGCGTATCTTACCTTCCGGCTCGCGCGCAAGGCCGGAGACACCTATCTGGAAGGCAAGTTCGGGCACGCAAAGGTGTCGGCGTTTCTGGCGGTGTTCAAGAAGTGGGGCACGGGAACTTTGGTCGCCACCACCGCCATCCCTTTTCCCTTCCCGACGAGCCTGGTTTTCGCAGCGGCCGGGGCCTCGGAATATCAGTTGGGGAAATACCTAGCGGTGGTCGCGGTAAGTCGCGGTGTTCGCTACACGGTCATCGCCGTTGTTACGGACCTGTACGGGCGTCACTTCGTCCGCGTCTTTCGGCATCCGACGCAATACTGGGGCTGGTTCCTGCTGTTTACTGCCGCCATTGTTGCTTTAATCGGGGCAGGAATCCTGTTCAACAAGCGGCTGCTGGCCGTCCCGGCACGTTGAACGAAGGCGATGCCTAAGCCGCATGTAATCGTCCTTGGCCTCGGTATCACCGGCAGCAGTATCGCCGCCACCTTGGCCGTCAACGGAATCCGAGTGACGGCTTTCGAGCAATTTACCGCGCTCCATGATCGCGGCTCTTCCCATGGCGATACCCGCATCTATCGCCGGGTGCCGCATGAGGGGGCGATCTATGTGGATATGGCGACGTCCAGTTGGGATGGCTGGCAAGAATGGAGCAAAATGGCCGGCGAAAGATTGCTGGTCGATTGCGGTGGGATTGATGCGGGGCCGGAGGAAAGCGCCATGGTGCGCGAGTCCGAATCGCTCTGCCGTGCGTACGGACTTCCTTTTGAAATGCTGACAGGCGCCGCCTTCAATGAGCGCTATCACCACTACAATCTGCCGCCCAAGTGGAGCGTTGTCTATCAGCCACACAGCGGCTTCGTTCGTCCCGATGCGACCCGGACATTCCTGCACAAGATGGCGCGCGCAGCCGGGGCCAGGCTTCTCCACAGAACGCGTATCGTCGATATCGAGCTTCACCCAACCGGCGTTACGCTCCGCTCAGAACGGGAAAGCGTGAGCGGCGATATCTTGATCGTCGCCGCCGGAAGCTGGCTGCCCCGCCTGCTGCCGGAGCTTGAGCTGCCTCTGGTGGCGGAGCGGCGCGTGCTCGCGTGGTTTCACTCCGACCGCAGCGAACCTTTGAGCGATGGCCGCTTGCCGATCTTTTGTCTGGATGGCGACGGCGGATGGTACGGGATGCCTACGCCGGAGGGCATGCTCAAGCTCGGCCACGACAAGCATCTTGGCCAGCGGATTGATCCTGAGCAACCCGCCATGCAGCCGGGAGAAGCGGATGCCGCGAAGCTTACCCCTTGCATCGCGCGCTATTTCAGAGGATTTGCGGGCACGCCAGCGGCTATGAAAGCCTGCATTTACACGCTGACGCCGGATCGCCATTTCATTATCGATCGGCATCCTATCCACGGGAACGTCATCCTGTTCAGCTGCTGCTCCGGTCACGGATTCAAATACGCTCCCGCATATGGCAAAATCGCGCTTGATTTCGTCGCCGGCAAGCCACGCCCGGATTTGGCGGCGCTCGGTATCAAGCGCAGCGGTAGCAGCACAACCGGATTCAGCGAATAAGTGAGATGGTTTGACTCTTGAGGCAGGCGTGCTAGATTGTTAAGCGCGACGGTTATGGGAGGGCGGATGAACCTACGATCTTGCTTGGCCGGAGTGGTGTTAGCGGGAGTGGTATTCGCCGGTTGCGCGCTCGGCGCTGATTCTTCGCTGGCCGCGCCGGTGACGTTCAATAAGGACGTGCTTCCGATTCTTCAGAAAAATTGTCAGAGCTGTCATCGGCCAGGGCAAGTCGCCCCGATGTCCCTGCTGAGTTATCCGGAGACGCGCCCGTGGGCCAAGGCGATCAAGGCCGCTGTGACCACCAGGAAGATGCCGCCTTGGTTCGCGGATCCGAATTATGGGCATTTCATCAACGATCGGTCGCTGAAGCAGAGCGACATCGACACGCTGGTGAAGTGGGCTGACAACGGAGCCGCGGAAGGCGATCCCAAGGATGCCCCGGTCCCGGTTCAATGGCCCAAGGGCGGTTGGGGTATCCAGCCGGAAGTCGTACTGGATCTGCCGCCCCGCGACGTGCCGGCGAAAGGCGTCCTGGAGTGGGAGCTGATCGCGCTGCCGTCTCCGTTCAAGGGCGACACCTGGGTCACGTCGATGGAAATTCTGCCGGGCGACGCCTCGGTCGTGCATCATATCTGTTTCAGTTTCGAGAAGCATCGGCCCACCACGGTTTACAACCGTTATGAGTGGGTGCAAGTACCGCGAGATGCGACCGGCAATCCCACGCCCGGCAACAGCGGATTCGGCGAGCTGCCCGGAATGATCATCGCCACTCGCGACGTTGGCAGCACCGAAGTGAAGCTCAGGCAGGGCCACCCGACCCTGAAGCAGAACCTCGATTTCTGCTACCTGCCCGGCGCGGGTTATGACGATTACCGCGCTTGGAATGCCGGCAAGCTCGTGCCCGCCGGATCGGACATCATCGTGAGTCTTCATTACACGACGAACGGTAAGCCGGTGACGGACCGGACCAAGATCGGCTTCACGGTGGCGAAGACCCCGCCGCCAAAGAAATTCGTGGTTCAAGGTGCAGGCGAGGATACGCCGGTTACCGCCCCGACACAAGCTAATAACCGGGCGGTGTTCGCTTCCGCCTACAATCCGGAATTTGCGATTCCACCAAATGCAGGCGACTATGTTGCGCCTCCGATGGACATCACGTTCCTCAAGGATGTCGAAATCGTGCGGCTCCGGCCCCATGCGCATGTTCGAGGGAAGAGCGCTCAATACAAGCTGACCTATCCGGATGGACGGGAAGAAATCGCGCTCAATGTTCCGCACTACGATTTTAACTGGCAGATTTCCTACGGGACGTCGTTGAAGTTACCCAAGGGAACCCGAATGCGCTTCGAATTTCGCTACGACAATTCGGCGAACAATAAGTCCAATCCCGATCCCAACCGGTGGGTGTATCAAGGGTTTCAGAGTTGGGAAGAAATGATGGCGCCCAACCTCGGATTCATCGTGGACCGCGATGCCGACGTGGGTGGCCTCATGTCCGTGACGAACTGAGTAAGCCTATTACAGCTCAGACAGCTCCCTGAATTGTCCGTTGCTATCCCCGAGCGATTCGGCCGGCACACCAAGCTTATTCAGCAACGTCAGCTGAAGGTTGGTGAGCGGCGTGTGTTCCGGATAGATGAGGTGGCGGCCGCCCTTCAGCGCTCCGGCGCCTCCGCCAACGACGAATGTCGGCAGCGGACCGTGCGTGTGCCGGTCGCTGTTGCTAATGCCGGAGCCAAAAAGAAGGATGACATGATCCAGCAGTGAGCCATCGCCATCCGGGGTATTGCGCAACTTTTCGAGATACTCGCCAAACAGCATAATGTGATGCCGCTGGATCTTGCAGCACTTGTCCATCTTCACCGGGTCTTGCTGATGGTGTGTGATGGGATGGTGCGGTTCGGGCACGCCGATCTGCGGATAGGGCCTTCCCGTCTGCTCGCGCCCGTACATGAGCGTGGTCACTCGCGTGAGGTCGGATTGGAATGCCAGCAATTGCAGGTCGTACAACAACCGCACGTGCCCCTCGAAAGTATCCGGGATGCCGGCGGGCTGGGCCACGTCCGGCAATTCTTTGGAGCTCTGCTCCTCGGCTTTCTGAATTCGCCGCTCCACGTCTCTCAATGCCGTGAGGTAGTCGTTCATCTTGCGATTGTCGGCAGTCCCGAGTTTGCGCTGGAGTTGATTCACGCGATCGCTCACGGAATCGAGAAGGCTCCGGTCCTGATTGAGACGAGCGGCGCGTACGCGGGCGTCCGTGCTGTCGCTGGCGCCGAACATCCGTTCGAACAGCACGCGCGGGTTGTTTTCCGCCATCAGCGGCAGCGTTGGCGTAAGCCAGGAGAGCGTGCTGCTATAGGCGCAACTGTAGCCCAGGTCGCAGGATCCCAAGAGGCTGTTCTCATCGGCCGTCATCTGTAGCGAGGAGAGCTGGGTGTCGCGCTCGAACGTCTTGGCGGCGATTTGGTCCATGGAAACGGCGTTCTCGACAATACTGTCCGATTTCTTCACATGCACGCCTGTGAGGTAGCTGCCGCAAGCCCGGGAGTGGTCTCCGCCGCCGTCACCCAGCGGCTCAGCCTGATCGCTGAACAGGCCCGTGATGACGATCAATTTGTCCTTGAAGGGCTCGAGTCCCTTCAACGTGGGGGAGAGCTCGAATTCGGAACCTGCGCCCTTCGGCAGCCATTGGTCATAGATCACGCCATTCGGATGGTAGACGACGCCGAAGCGGCGCACAGGAGCGGTGGTCGCTGCCGGCGCGAAAGCCGGAATCATGGCGTCGAGCAGCGGCAAGGCGACGGCCGTGCCTGCTCCGCGAAGTATGGTGCGGCGTGAAATGGCCTTCTTGGTCACGAACCCCGTTCTGTTTACAAACATGCCTGCTCTCCTTACTCAGATCCTTTTGCGGCTGCCGTTCTCATTTGAAATGGCGCGCTCTTCACGATCGCCAGAATCAGCGACGACCAGCGGTACCCATCCGCCTCCGCTGCGCGGTCAATCGCGCGAACCGACGGAGCATCATAATACTCGAGCCCGCGGCCCAGGGCGTACGTCAGCAGTTTTTCGGTGACGGCTGTCGCGAATTGCGTTTTCCTTGCCATCAAGGCCTGCCGCAGCTCCCGCGGTCCGTTGACTTTGGTGCCGTCCAGAAGCACGCCGGAAGCGTCGATGGCGCGGTCCGCATCCGTGGTGCGCCACTGCCCGATGGCGTCGAAATTTTCAAGACTCAGCCCCAGCGGATCCATGCGTGCGTGGCAACTCGCGCATGCGGCACTTGCGCGATGCAACTCAAGCATTTGCCGGACGGCTAACGGTTTGCCGTCTTTGTTGCTCGACTCTAGCGCCGGGATATTGGGAGGAGGAGCGGGCGGCGGCGCGGCCAGGATATTCTCCAGCAGCCATTTTCCGCGAATCGTTGGCGAAGTTCGCGTGGTGTAAGAAGTGACGGCGAGCACGCTGGCCTTGCCCAGCAGCCCAAAGCGGTTCTCGTCGGTGAGTTTTACACGCCGGAAATGACTCCCATAGATTCCGGAAATCCCATAATGGCGAGCCAACTGTTCATTGAGAAAGGTCTCATTCGATGTCAGCAGGTCGAGGATACTGTGGTTCTCTTTCAATTGAGCGTCGAGGAACATCTCCGTCTCGGTCACGAACGCGGTGCGGAGATTGTCGTCAAACCAGGGAAACTTCGTGCTATCCGGATTCAGCAGCCATACGTTACGAGTCTGCAGCCAATCTTCAAAGAAGTTTTGGACCAGTGAGGTGCGCGCGCGGGGATCGGCGAACATGCGCGAAACTTGTTGCTCCAGCACCGCAGGCTCATGCAACTTGCCGCGAATGGCCAGGTCCAGCAGAGTGTCGTCGGGAATACTGCTCCACAAGGCGAACGACAATCGCGAAGCCAACTCGACATCGGAAATGCGATACACGGAACCTGGAGCGGCGTCCGCGGGATCGGCCTCAATGCGGAACAGAAAATCCGGACTCACCAGCACGCGCTCCAGCGCGGAGCGAATTCCATCGTCGAAGCTTCCCGATGCGCGCCCACGCTTGTAGAAGCTGAGGAGCGTCTGCACGTCGTCGTCGGTAGCGCCCCGTCGATACGCCCGCCGCGCTAGGTTAGACAGGATCTTCGTCGCGCAAGAAGCTTCGTCGGCGGTATTCGCGGGCCGGCATACAAACAGAAGCTGACGGCTCGGCGAGTCGAGCGCAACTTTGCCATCATATGGACCGCCGATCAGCAGCGCTGCAATAGCAATGGGCGAGTTTCCGTTATCCGAATTGCGGCTGTACGGCGAAAGACGGTCCGGACCCCCGCCCTCCGGCGCTGCGTCGTCCGCTTTGAGCATGGTCGCCATCACCTGGCGCAGGCCGGCTTTCACCGGCACTCGTACCTGCAACGCTTCGTCGCCGTCGTATTGAAACGTCTTGGACGGCGACTTTTCTCCGCCGATCGTAAATTGTGCGACGCGCACTCCATCCACGCGGATCTCGATTTGATTCGGGGCGTTCAGGCCGCGGATGATGTTATCCCAAGCCCGCTGCAATCGAAGCTTGAACACGTATTCCCCGTCCACCGGAAAGTAGTGGCGCGCGGCAATGCCGCCTTTGGTTCCCAGCGGAAAGTCTTCGCCCAGACGTTCCGTCTGGCGGAGATACGTCAGGTCGTTGGGGTTGTTCTTAATCGCGCCGTAGCGCACGAACGCCGGTGGCATGTTCGGGTCGCCCACGGCCCGTCGCGAGATCGCCGCCGCCGCGGATACGTACCGATCCAGCAGTGCCGGAGGCATCGAAAGCGCTTCCGCGTTGTTCTCGAATCCGAACGCCTGCTCATCCGGCGGCAGCATCGCCTGGGCATCCACTTCCACCGCGACCAGGTCGCGCACGGCGTTGGCGTATTCCGCGCGATTGAGGCGATGCAAGCTGGCGGTCCGGCCCGGATTCACGCGCGCCTCTGAGCCATTGAAGGTCGCGCGATCGATTTCCGCTCCCAGCCAATCGGCAACCGAATCGTACGCCGCGTTATCCGGGCGCGGCATGCCAGGAGGCGGCATCGCACGGCTTCGCAGCTTCACGATGACCTTTTCCCACGCCTCTTCCGAGTTGACGGGGTGCACCGAATCCGCACGGTCTAACACGAGGTTCGCGGTCTTCAGCTTCTGGTTATGGCAGGACAGGCAGTACTTATTCACGAGCTCGCCTGCAGGGGTGACGGAGGGGGACGACGAAGGATTCTGAAAGCCGAAAGCCGCGCCAGCGAAGAGCCCCAAACAGGCTGAGCCCATCGTATATAAAGCCGTCCCGCATAAGGTGTGGCGTGTCATATTGGGTTCCTCGCGTCGTTGGTCATTGTGCCCGGCACTTGTTCTGGGCCTCGCAGACGGTTCCTAACTTCGGATCAGCGCCATGCTTCAGCAGCAGATCCACGCCTTCCTTGTTAAACAGGACGCCGCCGAGCCGATCGCCCTGACCGTTCGCTGCGCGGAACGGCGTCACGCCAGCCTTGCTGACCGCATTCACATTCACGCCCAGATCGATCATTTGGGCCAGAAGTGTGTTCCATCCACGATACGCCGGGCCGAATAGTGCGTTCTCGCCGAATGTCGTCTCGCCTTTCGGGTCGAGACCGAGATCCAATAGAAGCTTTACCGCATCCTTCGCCTGCGCCTCCGTGACAAGAGACTCTCCGATGCCATGGTTCAACCCCGTCGCGGCCATGATGGCTGTTGCATTGGTTGCCGTGGAGATCTTGGGATCGGCGCCGGCATCGAGCAGAATGTGCATCATTTCCACGTCGTCGACCGAGGCGGCGAGCAGGAAGGGGGTTGCTCCGACGGCGTCCGCGTATCCGGTGGCAAACGACGGCTGGCGCTTCGTCATACGCGCGTTCACATTTGCGCCGTGGGCCAGCAGAGCCTTCACCAGCCGCAGCTTGGCCTGACGATCCGGGATTCCGGACATGGGGTCTTCAAAACCATACACCGGATTCGAAGCAAAGCCTTCCCAAGTGGTGGACGCCCAATGCAGCGGCGTAAAGCCGGCGGCGTCAATGTTGGGATCGGCGCCATGATCCAGCAGATATAGCGCGACTTCCACCTGGGCGCGCAGGGCCGCGACCAGCAGGGGAGTGTAGCCGGAGGTCCCCCCACCTCCACCCCTGCCGCCCCTGCCGCCTCCCGCGCCACCGTCGCCGGTCTGCGCCTGTTCGCCAGCCTGGGTCAGGAGGTTCACATCCACTCCAGCGGCCAGCAACAACTTCACACTCTCCAGATCGCCGACCCGCGCCGCGAAGTGGACCGCTGTGAACCCCTCTTTGCTATGGGCTTTGAGATCCGCATGCGCTGCAACAAGCGCGCTGACCACGTTCGGGTGACGTTCGGCGGCGGCCCACATTAATGCCGTTTGGTTCTGCGCCGGCTCCTTCGCGTTGACCGCGGCGTCGTATTCCACCAGCAGACGGACTGCGTCGGCACTGCCGGTCTTCGCGCAGGTCATCAGCGGAGTTTCGCCGGTGGCAATCGCCGTGTTTGGATTCGCGCCCGATTTCAGGAGTAATCGCACAAATTCGGCGCTTCCGTTGGTGCATGCTTGCGATAACGGCGTCATACGGAAGTCATTCGTTGTGTTCGCGTCCGCACCCGCCTTCAGCAGCAGCTCCGCTGTGTCCACATCGTTCCAGTGGGCCAGCCAAAGCAGCGCCGTCGAGCCGTCGCTGGACCGGGCATTGACGTCAACCTTTTGACTTAGGAGCGAGCGAACGGTCTTTGCGTCTTGGTTCCTGGCAGCTTCGAGCAGTCGCGAATCGCCCGTTTCGGCGGTGGTTGCCGCCCCGGCAAAACCGGACACCACGAGCAGCGCCAACGCCCAAGCTGTTGCCGAGCAGTGCCTATCGTCTCGGTCAAACATGTCCCCCTCCAAATAGATCGGGAAACCCGATACCGCCTTGCCTTATGAAGCCGGGCCATTAAAGACCAAAGTCGTCGCGAAGCATCCAGGCCCGCGGCCATTATACGAGATTTTGAACAGCGCTGACCGCGGGCTAGGACTTGTCCCCGGACGATAGGTTCTTGTTCGTGACGCCCCGGAAGTGACCCCAGGGCCGCCTCCTGGATTAGAACGTGAATCGCCCGACCAATTGGCCTTGCCGCGGGAGGTTGGCGCCCGACGACGTCGCCGTATTGATCCATCCGAAGCCGGAGGCGTACGCCTCGCCCGTGGAGCAGGCGCCGACGGCGCCTGTGGGGCCATAGCAGGTGGGCGCCGTCTGCGGGCTGGTGGTGGTCGGGTTGACCAATTGAGTGCGATTGAAGATGTTGGTGAACTCCGCCCGGATAGACAGGCTCATGCGTTCCTTGATGCGGAACACTCGCCCGATGCCGAAGTTCTCCACGGGCCGACGCTGCTGCCGCAGGCTGGAGTAGTACTCCGACCCGCCGATCTGGCCGGGAGCAGGATTGGCCCACGCCGCCGGATTCAACACGATGGTCTTATTCGGATCGAAGCAGTGGCAGTTGACATTAACGTTGTAGAACGACTGGCCCGTCGGAAGCTGATATTGGTTCGTCAGGAAGGTGAGGTTAGCCATCGTAGCCGAAGCCAGGGCGCCCGAATAGCCGGGGCCGGCGGCGGTCGCCGCTGGAGCCGCCAGCGGCAGACCGCTGGCATACGCCGCGAATGCGTCCAGGGTCCAGTCGCGAACGATGTACGACACGATCTTCGGTCCCCATGCCGGCAACCTGTAGTCGAGGCTAAAGCGACTCACCAAAGGCTGGTCGTACTCGCCAATGCACTTCGCCAAGGCGTAGTTTTCGGGGTTGGGAGTCCCGCAGAAGCTGGTGAGCGACTTCGACCAGGTGAAGGCGAACGTGGCCTGAAGGCCGTGAGAAAACCGCTTGTTGGCCGTCGTCTGCAGCGAGTTATACCAAGTCTCGCCAAGAGGCTCTTCGATCGCGCCGAGGCCGGCGTTGAACTGCGGGAACGGCCTCAAAGACTGGGCTACAGTGGCGGTCAGCGGGAAGCCGGTGAAAGGAATTTTATCGAAGAATGGTCCCGCGGCGGGTGAATTGAGGGGCGCCAGCAGCTCCGCCAAATTCGCCGGATTGCTCAAGCTCAGCCCATATTGGCTCAGCAGCTGCGGGCTCAGGTAATTGAAGTTCTCCATGGCCCCACCCGTGTCGTTATAGGTCGGCCACCAGACTCCGCGGTTGCCGACATACGATCCGTCGACCACCAGATTGGGAAAGATCTCGCGTTGCACGGTGAAACTGTATTGGTACTGCCGGGCCGGTCTTCCGGCGTTCTGATCCATATATTGCGGGCCTGTGCCGGGAACGACTCCGCCGATCGGATAGTAGCCCGGGCTCAAATTCGGCCACGCGATCTGAGCGGCCGTGAGCGGCTGGCCACCGATCGTCACGCCCTGGCCCCAGGTCATGATTCCCTGGCCGGGAACGGTCGGGCCAAAAGGATTGCTGGCGGAGGCGCTGCCGGAGGCGTTGGTAAAGAGAGCGCCCGCACCTACGCCGGAGTAGACTACGCCGAATCCGCCGCGAAGCACCGTCTTCTTCGTCATCTGATACGCAAAGCCGAGCCGCGGCGCGAAGGCCAAGGGATAGTTCTTCGCGAATTGGCAGTTGCAGGTGGCCTGATAAATCGTCGCTCCGGGCTCGCCTCCGGCGGTGGGGTTGGGCAGGGTCGGGTCGAATTGCGGCGAACGGCCGTGTTGCTCCCTATAATACGTCGCGTAGTCGTAGCGCAGGCCGTAATCCAGTGTGAATCTGGAGGTTATTTTCCAGCTATCCTGCGCATACAGTCCCAATTGATATTTTCCGTAGCGCGCGTCATAGGTAGGATCGATGTTGGCGTGGTCCACCCCTCCCAACAGGAAACTGGCATAGGGGAAGCCCAGGCTATAGCCTGCGACCGAAGCGGCGCCCGCTCCAGCTGTAATCGTCGACAAGTAGGGTTCGGCGGTTTCCGCGGCGGAGAAGGCAAATGATTCTTGGGGGCGGCCCGTCACGTAAAATCCCTCGAAGTTCAGGCTCCCCCCGAACTTGTAGGTGTGATTACCCTTGACCCAGGTCAGGTTGGCGATGTTGTTGAAATTCGAAAAAAGGTCGTCGGCGCGCGCGGGAGGACCCAAATACGTGGCGCCGCCGCCCTGGGTATTGAGGAGGCCGGTGACGTCGGGGAATGTCGTCAGGCCCGCGAACGCCTGGCTGCACAGCCCCACTCCGCCGCAGACATTGTATTGCGGGGTCACGGACGGGCGTCCCAGATCGTCGCGGTTGAAGCCGACGCCTAAATGCAACAGCAGCGTCGGCGTGATGGTGTGATCGTAGTTCAGGCGCTCGGCATGCGAGTAAATCCCCGCCCCGAAGGTATCGGAAATGGGTTGAGGCAGGCCGTCCTCGCCGTAGCAGGTCAGGCAGTAGCTGCCCGTGCGGCTCCAGTAGAAGGAGAGCTTGTCTTTGGGTCCCATGACCTGGTCCACTTTGAGCGAGGGAATGAAGGTCGTCCGGTGTAGATACTCGGTATTCTGGTAATTATTGAGGACGCTGCCGGTATTGCATACGCCGCCCGCGACGCAGACCGGCGTGGGGTACAGAGCCTGCATCTTCAGAGAAACCGGGTCCATCCGGGTGGTCGGGATGATGTTGCCCGAAAACGGAGTGGTGACAACCGATCCATTCACCGTGTGCCGGGTGAGGGGATCGAAGATCTCATTGGCGAAGATGGTGGCGCCAGTGGGGTCGGTTCCGACAGAGTGATTCCCAGCTGCCGTGATCGCTTGGCTGAAATTGCCAGCCTGGTACGCCGCCGTGGGAATTGTGATCGGGGATGGCAGGTAGTTATTATCCTGAATATACTGTTCCCAACCGAAAAAGAAAAACGTACGGTTGCGGCCATTGTAGACTTTGGGTATCCATACCGGCCCGCCCACAGTGAAGCCATAGTCGTTGCGCGTTGTCTGCGGGCGCGACAATTGGCCGTTGCCGGCATTTGTGAACGGCACTCCGCCGTTCAAATCGGCATTCTCCAGATACTCGTAAAGGCTGCCGTGAAACTGGTTGGTGCCCGACCTCATCACCATGTTCACCACCGTGCCGCCGGTTTGCCCGAACTCGGCCGAGTAGTTGCTGGTTTGATAGGTTTGCTCCGCGATGGAGTCCTGGCCGGGTGCATTTTCCTGCTGGGATTCCTGCGCCATGATGTTGGTGTTATCCATGCCGTCAATCAGCGCCGTCTCCGACGCGTAGGGGTTGCCGTTGATATGCACGGTGAATCCGAGCGAGTTGAAGTTCGGGCCGATTGCCAGCCCCCCGGGCAGTAGTGCCGCTGACGCATACGGGTTGCGAACGCCGGAATTGTCCCCGCCGACTTGGAGCAGAGGCAACTGGTCCATGGTCTGCGTCGAGACCGTCTGGCTTAACTCGCCGCTTTCGGTTTTGAGCAAGGTAGCCGCTTCGGTGACGGTGACCGACTCAGCGGCATTGCCGACCTCTAGCGCGGCATCCACGCGAATGGTTTGTGCCGCCTGCACCTCAAGGCCCTGCCGGATAAATTTCTTAAAGCCGGGCACTGTAATCGTGAGGTTATAGGTCCCAGCCGGCAGTTCGGCCAGGGTATAATTCCCGGTGTTCGAGCTCGCCACCGGATACTTAGCGTTGGTTGCGGTGTTCACCGCTTCTATTGGGGCCCCGGCGACGAGTGCCCCGGCCGGATCCGCGACCGTGCCGGTGATCGTGCCGCCGCTTTGAGCGAGAACGGCTCCTGAAATCAGAAGAAAACTCGCGATAACCGCTGAGAAACGCATCCCACACCTCCTGGTATGAGCCAGATTCTGACTAACGATTCGAAACTCGCAGGCCCGGTCTCAACCGGCGCCGACCCTGAAAAACAACTCACATTAGTCTATGGCTTGTGGTCGACGGAGTCGATGGTGCAGAGTTGATACCGGTTATCAACTTCATTGATACCGTCGGGGAATCCGGGGCTGCGGGAGATCGCCCGCAGCTGTCGGGCTCGGTGTAAATCTATTTCACGCCGTAGTGATCCGCATAATCGCGCCCGCTGAAGGCGGCTGAAGAAAGCCCATCCTCCGGCAGCATGGTCGCGTTCCAGGCCGCGTATTCGTCGGCGAGCCTTTTAAATACGTCGGGCATTCTGCCCTTCAGATTGGCTCGTTCGAGCGGATCGGAGATCACGTTGAACAGGAATGTATTGCCCGCGATCTGGAGCCACTTCATGTCGCCGTCCCGCATGGCCCGCTGTGCGTTGGCTTTGTAGCGCCAGAACAATTTGCGGGAAACCGGCGCCGAGTTAGCGGTAAGCATCGGTGTGAGATTCATCCCATCAGGAGGATAAGCGGGGTCCGGCTGCGTGCCCGCCATGGCGAGCAGCGTCGGCAGCCAGTCCATCGAGATCGCAACCTGCTCCGTGGTCGAGCCGCGAGGAACGTGCCGCGGCCAGCGAATGATCGCCGGAATTCTTAAGCCGCCTTCCAGCAGTTCGGTCTTCTTCCCGGTAAACGGCCAGGTGTCGGAGAAGCGTTCGCCGCCATTGTCGCTGGTGAAGATCACGATGGTGTTGTCCGCGATGCCCGCGGCTTCCACCGTTTCCAGGACTCGCCCCACTTGAAGATCCAAATCCTGGACCATGCGGGCATACGTCGCTTGCGAGCCGCCATCGTAATCCGTCAGCGAGCGGATCCGTTGCGATTCCGCCTCATCGCCGGGACCTTCCCACGGCCAATGCGGGGCGTTGAAGTGGAGGCTCAGCAGAAAGGGGCGCTTGGCCCGCGCATAGTCGCCGATTACCGAGACCGCCCGCGCGCCCAGCAGATCCGTTAGATAGCCGGCCTGGTGAACCTTGACGTCGTCTTCCCACAGGTCCTCCGTGTCGCTCGTGGGAGGGCCGGTCTTGTGTGTGAAATAATCCAGCGCGCCTCCGCGAAAGCCCCAGAAATGGTCGTAGCCGCTCTTGAGCGGACTGGCTTCCGGCAGCCAACCGAGATGCCACTTCCCGATCAGCGTCGTTCCATAGCCGGTCTTCTTCAGTAGCGAAGGCAAAGTGGGATGCTCTGGCGGAAGGTGCGGATTTCTCGCCGGTCCTGTCAGCGGCTCTTCGAGGCCGATGGCCAGCCTGTATTGGTAGCGGCCGGTGATGAGCGCGGTTCGCGTCGCGGAGCAAACCGAAGAGTTGGCGTAGGCCTGCAAGAACCGCATCCCTTCTGTCGCCAAGCGATCCACATTCGGAGTGCTGTAATCGCGCCGCCCGTAGCACGAAAGATCGGCGTAGCCCATATCGTCCGCAACAATGAACACGATGTTCGGAGGCGCAGACGATTGGGCTTCCGAAAGAAGCGCGAACGGAGCCGCCGCCGTCGCCGCCAGCACCCGTCGCCTCGTGAGTAGATCCGGTTTACTCAATTTCTCACTGAGTATACACCGCCGTACCTTCGTTAGATCGTGCGTTAGATCGTGCACGTAGACCGCATAGTACTTCGAGGCCTTGCGCCGCGTGCCTCTTCCCCGCCACATTGGAATCCACTTTGCCGCCGTTCCCAAAATGCGCGAGCCTTCTCCTATTCGGGGCAACGCTCGCCCATGCTCAGGACAGCCTGAAAACCGCCGCGGAATTGAACAATTCAGGCGTAGCGTTGCGACTGGCCTCGCGTCCCTCTGAAGCCATCGAAGCGTTCAACCGGGCGCTCCAAATCGCCGAAGATGCCGGAGACCAGCGGCTCCTCGGGACTGTGTTGGGCGGGTTGGGCGCGACTCTAGTGGACCTGGGAGAATTCGCACGAGCGCAGCCGGTCCTGCGCCGCAGCCTCGCACTGTTCGAGAAGGCGGCCGGTCCGGATTCCGTCGAGGCCGGAGAGGCGGCGAACAACCTGGCGATGGTCTATCGCAAGAACGGCGATCTTGCGCAGGCCCAGGCGCTACTCGAGCGCGCTCTGCCTCTCATGAAAAAGTATCTCGGAGGCCAGAACCCCGCGCTGGCCATGGCCTTCAACAACATGTTCATCGTTTTGGCCGAACAGAAGCGATGGGACGACGCCGAACCGTACCTGATGCGCGCGCTTGAAATCGCCAAGGCTCTGCCGGAGAGCTTTCAGTTGGCGGAAATCGAGGAGAATCTCGCGCTGCTCCAAGCCCATCGCGGGCAGTTTCACGAGGCCGCGCAAACGATGGAACTCGTCATCGCAATAGAAGACCGGACACTGCGGTCCGGGGACTCGCGCTTGGCTTTAGCGGCACGTGTCCAGTCGCTCGAAAGCTACTCGGGATATTTGAAGAAGATCAACCAGCGTGCGCAGGCCCGGCAGGCGGAAGATCGAGCCAAGGCGATTCGCCGGGCCTTATTCTAGGCAGTGGCCCAGGTCTCTGGCCTTCCAACCCCGGCCCGTTAGCGTAGCACGTTGCTCGCGTCCGCGTCCGCGATCAGGCGGTCCGCGTCGTCCTGAAGCAGGAAGCGGTCGTGCACCAAGCGGGCTGCGGCCGCGCGCACCACCGCGACGTATTTCTCATGCGTGCCATAGCGCTCTTCAAGCGACGGCCGCGGATCGCCGCCGGCCATTCGCTCCGCGTTGGTCTTGGCAAATGGAACGTAACCGCCCACCAGACCGCATCCAGTGCCTTTGGCGAATCCCGTCGCGGTCACGTTCCATCCGAGGTAGCTTCCCAGCGGAGCTTGATGCAGAACGCTGGCGACGCCCATGGGTTCATTGCCGTCCGCATCCACCTTAGGCGCTAGGCTTGGCAGCACCTGGCGGATCGCCGGCGGCTCCATGGTAATGAACCCGCGCATGTCGTTGTAGTTGAACTTCGGGCCGAAATCGTACTCGTACAGCGGGACCTGGATGTTATCCGGCAGCGGCACGCCCGGAATGATCGGGAATCCCAGCGCGGCCTGCGTCGGCTCGACGAGGTCGCCGTGATCCAGACGCGGATATTGACTCGGCGGCGGAGCTGTTCCGCGCATCACCCAATCGACCAGAGCCACCGTCAGCGCGCGCATCGTATCGGAAGACGGATTCGGATTGTTGGGCAACTCGCAGGCTCGCGGCGGATTCGGCACGTTGGTCGAAAACCCTCCCCCGCCGCCGCCATGCGTCACCCCCGGGAAAAAGTAGCGGCGGACATTGGCGGGCAGCGGAATATCCTTGTCCGCCTTGGTGCCGACCAGGTCGGCAGATCCGCGCAGATTCCAGAACTCCGATGCCCCGAACGTCTCGAAAACTTTCGGACAAGTATTGCTGGCCGTGCAGCGATCGAGCAGACTGGCCGCCGGGCGGTGCCGAGCCTCATCCGTGTAACTGCCCCAGGTCTGCACCCCGTCGCTGCCGGGTTCATACAGCGCCGCAGCGCCGCTGGGACTGGCGAAGCGGAAATTCATCGCGAGCTGTCGCACCGCGATGTTGGGATTGATTCCGTCGAAAACGATCTTCTTGCCCTCGTCCTGGTTGAAGCCCAGATGCACCAGGCTGCGCAGAAAGTTTCCGGATTGTGAGTCGCCGCGGGCGAGCGTGTGCGTCACCTTCCCCGCGATGGGATTCGCGGTTCCCGTATCGTCCTTCGCGGCGTAGCGGAAAAAGGAAGTGAGGTCGCGCGTGGCCGCGAAGCCGATGCCCAAAACCAGAGGATCCTTGGCGGTGTAGACCAGCTCGTAGAGATACGCCGGATTGAATCCGTTTTTGAGGCAGATCTTATCCGGATCGGGCTTGCCGGGAAACGGCGCGCTGCTGCAATCGGCAAAGGCCCAATCGCTCGATCGAATAGGGATGATCTCGCGGCCTTCGGCGGCGCGGCGGGTCAGCGTGGCTTTGGAGGCATCGAGCGTCAGCGGCGAAGCCATCGGAGCTGGTGGCTGGCGGCCCCGCAGTGCCAGCGTATTCGTATTCGGAGCCATGTCGGCGAAACGCACCAGCACCGGGCCGGTAAGCGGGGAGCCATCCGCGTTCTTCGCCACCGGCACCGAAATCGTCTCGACGTTGGGCGCGGGCGTCAGGTCGCCCTGCCATCCGCTGGTCAGCACGATATGGCCGAATTTGAAAAGATCCGCCATCGCCCCCGCGCGAGCATTCGCGGCGGGAAGCGGCGCGCGGCCCCGGTTCGGGACTTCGTAGAACAGAACTCCGCTGGACTTCGAAACGTCCACCGGGATCGCGATCGAAAACGTCGCGGAATACTCCACCATTCCCCGCGCATTGCGCGGCGCGAATTCGATGTCGGTGACGATGGAATTGAGCGGACTCTTAGGATCCAGCTCGCCGTAAACGTGGCCGCTCAGCCGCTCGTATGGGCCGATTTGGCCGAAGTTCTGGCCTTGAAAGGCCGGGGCGTCGTGCTGTTCGATGACGACACGAACAATTCGCGCGTACGTGGGCGCGATCAGCAACGAGGCCGCAAGAAGCGTAGAAAGTCGCCGAGTCATGAGGACTATGATATGACGGCGGCGAGGCGCTTGGGTTAGGCGCGCGAGCTGTTGGTTTGGGCAGGGTAGTGGTCGCCCAGCCATTTCTCAATCTTTTCTTTTTGAGTGGCCAGTACGACTCGCTGCCACTTCACCACGCCTGTACGCTCACTATATTCAGCCATGACGTAAGACCCTTCGTTAAGCACTTCGATAAGGCCTTCCGTCTTGGTCCGTTTGAAGTGATACGAAGGGAGTGGATTATGATGCTTTTGCATGCGCTACTAGAATAGCAGATGCCCCAAATTTTTAAAAACCGCGCGGCCGCCGGAAAACGCGCTATACTGAAAATGTACCGGAAGTCATACCGCGCCCACCTCTTGTTTTTCCCTGTCTTGGCTCGCTGATTCCCGCTCCTTAACAACGAATGAATACCTTCTCCGAACTTCCCCTTTCTCCTGTCTTGCAGAACAACCTGGCCCAGCATGGCTTCGTCCAGCCCACGCCTGTGCAAGCCTTGGCAATTCCCGAACAACTTTTAGGCCACGATGTCGTGATTACGGCACAAACCGGCACCGGCAAGACCCTTGCGTTTCTCCTTCCCCTCCTGGAACGGTTGACCAAGCAAAGCAACCCGCCCGGCGTTAGCGCCCTGATTCTCACCCCCACCCGCGAACTGGCGATCCAGATCAGCCAAGCCTTCGCCAACCTCGCCACTGGAACCGGAATCCGCGGCGCGGTCGTGGTCGGCGGTTTGAATGAACAGACGCAATTGCAGGCGATTCGCAAGGGCGCGCATGTGGTCATCGCGACTCCCGGGCGGCTTAACGACTTCCTGGAGCGCAAGCTCATAAAATTGGGCTCTGCGCATACCTTGGTTCTCGATGAAGCGGACCGGATGCTCGACATGGGCTTCCTTCCCACCATCAAGAAGATCCTGGCGGCCCTGCCGGCCGATCGCCAAACGGTGTTTTGTTCGGCGACCATCGAATCCTCGGTCGCGCACCTGATTTCCGCGTACCTCAAGAACCCGGTCCGGATTGCGGTCGGCTCGACCACGAAACCCGCCGAGCATATCGACCTGCATGTCTATGAAGTCGAGCAAAACCGCAAGCTGGGTCTGCTCGAAAAGATGCTTCAGGAGGAGCGGGGCTCTTTTCTCGTCTTCGCCCGCACCAAGCACGGCGCGGACCGCCTGGCGAAAAAGCTGGTGCGCAGTGGGTCGCGAGCCGCCGCCATTCACGGCGACCGCAGCCAGTCGCAGCGTAATCTGGCGCTGCTCGGATTCCAGCAAGGCAGCTATCGCGTCCTGGTGGCAACCGACGTCGCCGCGCGCGGAGTGCATGTAGAAGGCATCGCGCACGTGGTCAATTACGATCTCCCGCAAGTGCCCGAAGATTTTATTCACCGCGTGGGCCGAACCGGCCGAGCGGGACTTCGCGGCACCGCCTCCACCTTCAGCACGCAGAGTGAGCGTGGCGAAATCCGCAAAATCGAGCGGTTGCTGGATCTGCAATTGACCCGCCGCCCGGTGCCTCCGGGGCTGGAAATGGAGACGCGCACCAGCGGCGCTCCGCTCCAATTGAGCGACCGCGAGCCACGCACACATCACGTTCCCAGCTTTACCCCCAAGAGCTTTGCGCCCAAGAGCTATAGCCCGCGCGCAAGGCGCCGGGGGTAAAGGCAAGAAGCTAAGGGGCCGAGGCGTCTCAAATCTCATCCTCGTTTCTCAGCGACAGCGACAATCGAATATCGTCCTCCAGCCGAGGCTTATTTCCGGCCCACTTGTAGAGCCCCTGGCTATCGGCCGCCAAGTCCTCCGCCGGATCAAACTGGTGGAACGACAGAATCGACCACCGCTTCTCATACCCGCGAGCCTCGCTAGGCCCGTGCCAATGATGCAGGCACGCGCCCCGCACGAACCCGATGTTGCCTCGCACGTGCTGGTCGCATTTCGCCGCCCACGCCTTCATCGACGCCATCATCCCAGCCGACGGAGCGCCCGGCAGGTACGTGTCCCACCCGCCCTTCAGGCAATTCGACATCACCGTATCGGCGCTTCCCGCCGCGCACACATCGTACAAGCCCCCGAGCCGGTCCAGCGCCTCGCGTGTCGCCGCCCACGCCAGGCCGGGATGTCCCTTGTACAGGTACGCCAGCGGAAGCGGAGGATCCTGGTGATAGCCCCGCGCCTCGAGGAACGAGCGCATCGCCGATGGACAGGTCCACATTGGCTGCTCCCTGGCGTCGAGATTGATCGCGGTCCCAAACGGTTGCACCACAGGATGATGCATCAGTTTATGCACCGTCTCCGCGACCCAGTCCGGATTTGTAAACGTGATGTCCGCGTCGAACCAGCCGATATTCCGCACGTCCGGCGCCATCTGCACCAGCCTTTGCCGCGCCAGGTTAATCAGCCGTTCCTTGTGCCATAACACTTCATTCGTGCGCAGCTGCATATGCCACGGATTCTCCGCCGAAGTCACTTCGAACTGTCGGCTTCCAAACGCGGCCTCAATCGTCAGCAACTTCGCGCCCGACTGCTCCATGTGCAGCGCGAAGTTCGCATACAGCCGCGCGCGATCAGGTAGAGATTGTTGTTCATTGCTTCGGCACTCTCGCCTACAAAATAACCGGCGCTAGGCCAAAAGCGGGATGATCGAGGACGCCAAGGTGCAGAATCGGCGGGAAATCGAGTGGCAAAAACTTACTTGACAACTCCAGCTCGCGTTGAGCGATGGTAGCGGAAGTGACAGGCCGGAATCAATAGGAGATTGTATAGG
>Ga0209415_10000917_pt1 | contig 56316 bp, 58 predicted proteins | sample PeaSoiSIISIP2007_FD_187696 | JGI IMG/M metagenome (GOLD analysis project Ga0209415, IMG submission 187696) | Peat soil microbial communities from Weissenstadt, Germany - SII-SIP-2007 (SPAdes) (version 2) | ecosystem: Environmental > Terrestrial > Soil > Wetlands > Peat | place: Germany... | reverse complement strand
CCAGCCGAGCCGTAGACCCGGGGCTAACGTCTTGGATGTTGTTCCGGCGTAGATGACGCGCCCGGGGTCGAGGGCGGCCAAGGCCCCCACGGGTTGGCGGTCGTAGCGGAATTCTCCGTCATAGTCGTCCTCGATCAGTACCGCATCGTGGTCGCGGGCCCAACCGATCCACGCCGCCCGGCGATCGGCGGAGAGTGTCGCTCCGGTCGGGTACTGATGGGCCGGGGTCAGCAAGACGGCCGACACCGACCCTCGACGCGTCATCAGGGCGGGGTCGGCACCGTCGCTGTCCACGGGCACCGTCGCCACGCCCAACCCGAATCGACGCAGGGTCGCGGGGTTGCGGGCCATCGACGGGTCTTCGATAGCGACGCGCGCCGCGCCGGCGTCGCGCAACGCCTCGGCGATGAGGGCGAATCCCTGCACCCATCCGTTGCACACCACGAGATGGTCGGGGTCGACCGGGAGTCCGCGGGCACGTCCGACGTATCCGGCCAGTGCCTCGCGCACGACCCGGAGACCCCGGGGGTCGCCATAGTCGAGGCTGGCATCGTCAGCGTCGCGGAGGGCTCGGCGCAGCGCCGCCAACCACTCCCGGCGGGGGAAGTTCGACAGGTCGCCCCGACCGGGCCGGAAGTCGTGACGCCGACCTTCATCGACCTCGGGGGCCGATGGCTCCCGGCCCTGGGACCCCGTCGTCGACATGGGCGTCGACGCCACCTGTGTGCCCGATCCCTGTCGGGCCACGAGCCAGCCTTCGGCAGCCAATTGGTCGTAGGCCTCGGTGACCGTCCCCCGGGCGATGCCCAGGTCGGCGGCAAGGGCGCGTGTCGAGGGGAGCCGTGTGAGCGGCATCAGCCGACCGGACCGGATCGCCTCCCGGAGTGCCTCCTCCAGGGAGGACCGACGTCCGGATGGTCCCCCGAGGTCGAGATGAAGGTCGCGCCCCGGAAAAGTGGACCAGTCACATTCCATTAAAATGGACCATAGTCCTGAACCACTTCTGGCGTACGATCGGTCTATGACCAGTGTCATCGGCCCACCGTCCGAGTTCTCGCGCGTCCGGCGCCTCCCGGATCGGGCCGCCTACGACGCCGAGACGATCAACGGCATCCTCGATGCCGCCATGATCGGTCACGTCGGCGTCCTGCGTGCCGGGCGACCGGTGGTGATCCCGATGCTGTTCGGACGGGTCGACGATGTCCTCTACCTCCATGGATCGGTGGCCAGCCAGTTGCTGCGGGGTTTGACCGGGGGAATCGACGTCTGTTTCACAGCGACCGTGATCGACGGGCTCGTCTATGCGCGTTCGGCCTTTCACCATTCGATGAACTACCGGTCGGCCGTCATCGTGGGGACGGCATCGCCGGTCGAGGACGACGACAAGATGGGCGCCTTGCGCTCAATCGTCGATCACATCACGCCCGGGCGGTGGGACGAGGCGCGACCACCGACCGAGTCCGAGCTGCGCAAGACGGCGGTCCTGCGGATGCCCATCGAGGAGGCATCGGCCAAGATCCGTGCTGCCGGGCCCGCCGACGACGCCGAGGACCTCGCTCTCCCGATTTGGGCCGGTCAGGTGCCGCTCAGCTCCCATTTCGCCCTCCCCGTGGACGCCGAGGACCTGATCGTCGGTATCGGCCCGTCGGCTGCCGTCAGCCGGCTCAGGCACTCAGGCGCGCCGCGGAGCTGAGGACCTAAGGCTCATCCTGTTCGCCTCGGTCCCACTCGCCGAGGTCGCCCCGTATCCGTCCGATGTCGTGGAGATGGTGCTGCCCTTCATGGGCGGCGCGTCCGGCCAGATCGACAATTCGACGTTCGGTGCCGTCACTGCCGATTCCGGCGGCCATCCACGAATCGTCGTCGAGGTCGTCGAGAAGATCGGCCAAAGTGGTTATGACGACGGCGAGACCGGCGGCGACGTCGCCGGGATCTTCGTCGACGTAACAGCGCTCCTCACAGGCGGCATCCCAGTCGAAAGGATTGAGTCGGGGGCGGTCGCTCGAGAGGACGAGACGGATCCTCTGCTCGTACCAGGCCAGCGCGTCGCGACAATGGGCCGCATACTCGAGGATGCTCCACACATCGGGAGCCGGCCGCGTCCGCAGGCTCTCGGTTCCGAGATCCGTCTCGGTGGCGGCGAGCAGGCACTGGAAGGCAAGCGAGAACGAGCGCAACAGTCGAGATGGAGCGCGTGTCTCGTCGGCGTCGAATCCGCACGCACACAACGCCACGGTGGCGTCAGCTCCGGACGACCGATGGCGTCATGCCGGACGTTCCATCCAACGTTCCGGCGCCGCCAGGGGTCCAAAGCCGAATCGGCTGTACAGGCCGTGGGCATCCCGGGTGCCGAGAACCTGCCGGACGTCGCGCACCGCCGGGTGGGCCGTCGCCGTGCGAACCAGAAAAGTGCCCAGTCCGGACCCACGTCGGGTGGGCTCGACGAAGACATCGCAGAGCCATCCGAACGTGGAAAAGTCGGTGACCCATCGGCACATCCCCGCCTGCACCTCGTCCGGCCCGTAGAGCCCGAGAGCGAGTGACCCCTCGAACGACCGCGCCACGACGTCGTAGGACCTCCCTTGGGCCCAGTAGCTCCCCACACTGAGCCACCTGTGCATACGTGGCATATCGAGAAGGGCGGAGTCGTCGCTCACCCAGTGCCCGTCGGGCCCCGACCATCTCACGACGGCACTCTCCTTCCTCGGCATACGGCTAACTCATACAGCCGAGAACCGCCAGCGGTCGGCGTCGGCGACCACCCTGCCGGCCGGCCGGGTGGAGAAATGGGTCCCGAGGACGAGCGCTCCCGTCGCCGCCGCCCGCGTCATCATCCGACGCCTTGTCTGCCGGGCGGCGTCGGCGTCGGCGTCGGCGATCTCGGCCCAGTCGGGCTCGGCGAACTGCACGGGGTGGTGCAGGAAATCCCCAGTGATCAAGGCCCGTTCGCCCCGTGATTCCACCCACAGCGAGACATGTCCGGGTGTGTGTCCGTCGGAGGGCTCGAGAGAGAGTCCGTGGCCGAGGACGGCGTCGGGGGCCACTATGTCGGCCAGGCCGGCGTCGAAGACGGGACCGATCGAATCCCCGTAGACATCTTCGGCGTCGGTGCTCGAGCCCTTCGAGTACGCCAAGTCGGCCTCGGTATAAAGGTGGCGCGCCCGGGTGAAGGTCGGGACCCATGTGTCGCCCTCGCGACGCGTGTCCCAGCCGACGTGGTCGGCGTGGAGGTGCGTGTGGATGACGAGGTTGACGTTTTCGGGCGCACAGCCAGCCGTCGCCAGTCGCTCCAGAAACGGCCAACTCTGGTCATGCCAGAACGGGAGGCTCCGCTTCTTTCCATTTCCCACGCACGGGTCGACGACGACGGTCAGACCTTCGACCTCGATCACGAAGGCCTGCACCCGCAGGGAGATGGCGCCCGCCGTGTCGGCGTAGTCGGGGACGAGCCAAGCGTGTCGTCTGACGGCTTCGGCGCTCGCATCCGGGAAGAAGAACTCCGGTGGGATGTGATCGGTCTGGCTCTCCACGACGCTGGTGATCCGCGTCGCTCCGACGATCCAGGTCTGCGTGGCGGTCGGTTCGGCGTCGGTGCTTGGCGTCATTGTCTTCTTTCTTCGTTACCGGGGAGGTCGGTTCGGTGCGACTCACCGCGTGGGTACATCGCATCCCGCGTGTCTCGCGTATGACGGTCACCGGAGCGCGCCTCGATGTCCGCGGCAGCCCCTCCCGACGAAGTTATAGGAGTCCCCGGGGAACGTCGCACGAGCTCCGATCCGCATGTCCGAAATCCGCCAGAAAGGTGGCCGACGCCCTGGGATACTGCACGGGTGGCCTTGGCGACGACATCGGCACTGATCACCGGAGAGGAAGCGGACGGCGAAGATGACCCGCGCTACCGGGCCATGCAGGCCCGAGACTCCCGCTTCGACGGTTGGTTCTTCGTGGCCGTGACGTCGACCCGGATCTACTGCCGGCCGAGCTGCCCGTCCGTTATGCCCCGTCGGGACCGCGTGCGCTTCTACCCGACCTCGGCGGCGGCCCAGCGTGGGGGCTTCCGGGCCTGCAAGCGGTGCCGGCCCGACACGGCGCCGGGTTCCCCGGAATGGAACCGCCGCGGCGACGTCGTCGGCCGTGCCATGAGGTCGATCAGCGACGGCGTGGTGGACCGCGAAGGTGTGGCCGGTCTCGCTCGCCGTCTCGGGTACAGCCCTCGCCAGCTGCAGAGGCTGCTCGTGGCCGAGGTGGGAGCGGGGCCGCTCGAGTTGGCGCGGGCGCAGAGAGCGGAGACGGCGCGGATCCTGCTCGAGACGACCGAGCTCCGGGCCGCCGATGTGGCTTTCGCCGCCGGGTTCGGCAGCGTCCGGCAGTTCAACGACACGGTCCGGTCTGTCTTCGGAGAGGTGCCCACCGCTATGAGGGACCGCGCCCTGCGGTCGACGCGACGGGCCAACGGGTCTCGCCGGGCCGCCGGGGAGCGTGACGTCAACGCCCCGGCGTCGGTGACGCTGCGACTCGCCTGCCGGGCGCCATTTCCGTCGTCGTCGATATTCGAATTCCTGGCCACCCGGGCCGTCCCCGGAGTGGAGGAAGGAAACGGCTCGTCTTATCGCCGCTCTCTCGACCTTCCCCACGGGTCGGGGGTCGCCACCCTGTCCGACGGCGGCGACAGATCGCTGCGCTGCGTCTTGCAGCTGGAGGATCTCCGGGACCTCACCATGGCGGCCAAACGTCTGCGCCACCTCTTCGACCTCGACGCCGATCCGGCCGCCGTGGGCGACGTGCTCGGCCGCGACGCGGTTCTGGCCCCCGCCGTGGCCGCCCTGCCCGGGCTGCGGATTCCCGGCCATGTCGACGGGAACGAGCTCATCATCAGGGCTGTGATCGGGCAGCAGGTGAGCGTGTCGGGCGCCAGGACGGTGGCGGGCCGCTTGTCGGACGCCTACGGACGACCACTGCCGACGGCGGTGGGGAGTGTGACGACGACGTTCCCCGCGGCCGAGGTGATCGCCGGACTGTCGCCGTCCGACCTCCCGATGCCCACGGGCCGGGGTCGGGCGCTACTGCACGTCGCGGGGCTCCTGGCCGGCGGCGACATCGCGCTGGACCCGGGTGCCGATCGCGACGAGGTGAGCGCCCAGTTGCTCGCTGCGCCGGGAATCGGTCCCTGGACGGTGGCATACGTGAGGATGCGGGCCCTCGGGGACCCCGACGCGTTCTTGGCCGGCGATCTCGGTGTGCGGCGGGTCCTCGACCGACTCGGGATTCCCCGGGGAGAACGATCGGCCCTGGCCCTGGCCGAGCGGTGGCGACCGTATCGGGCCTACGCCCTGCAATACCTGTGGTCGGGACTGGTTGGTCCACCCCCGGAAAAGGAGAAGAGATGACGAAGACCGTGACGGCCGTTTTGGGGACCCGCGACGAGTGGACGGTGATGAGCACCCCGGTGGGCCGGATGATGCTGATCGGAGATGACGATGTCTTGCATTTCGTCCACCTGCCCGACTCCTTCGAGAGCAACGCCTTCGATCGGCACAGAGAGGGCCGGCCATCGGCCGTGGTCGCCGCCGCCGAGCAGATCGATGCGTACTTCCGTGGTGACCTGAAGGAGTTCTCCTTGCCGCTGGACCCGGCCGGGACGGACTTCCAACGACGGGTCTGGTTCGCACTGGCCGACATCGCCTACGGAACCACGGAAAGCTACGGGGACCTCGCCGTTCGCGTCGGAAATCCGAAGGCGTGCCGGGCCGTGGGAATGGCCAACGGTCGCAACCCCATCCCCCTCGTCCTTCCCTGCCACCGGGTCATCGGGGCCAACGGCGGCCTCACCGGGTACGGCGGCGGTCTCGAGCTCAAGCAGCGCCTCCTCGACCACGAGGGCACCGGGCGCCTCTCCGTGACGACCGGGGGGCGCCGGGCGTCGTAGCGGCACCGTGGGGGCCCCGGCGCGCCGCGGCCCGGCCGACGGTTGGACCCGACCCGTCATGCTTCACCACCCGTCGGTGGGCGAAGATGGTGCCATGGCATGGGCGTGGGTCTATCTGGCATCGAGTCTGCTGGGCGCCGGCCTCGTGCTGAATGCCTTCCGACCCCTGCGCCACGAGTACCTGCTGGTGCCGAGCTTCTTTGCCGGTTGGTACACGGGCGAGATGCCCGTCTGGCACATCGTGTGGCAGGCGGCTGCCACCGGGGTCTTCGCGCTACTCGGTGCTTTCGGATCGTGGCCCGGGTGGGTGGGGCTGGCCGTGGCCGCCTGTTCATGGGTGGGTCTCGGAGTTCTTGCCGGCATCGGCCGACGCGCCGGGGGTGTCCTCGTCGGGGCCGAGGAGGCGCTCGGCCTTCCCGGCGTGGAGGGTCTCATCGTCCCCGGCAGCGGACGCGACACGATGTGGCGCTTCCCCCGGCTGATCTATCCGCTGCCCCGGCCCGCCCGATCGGTGAAGGTCGTCCGCAACATCGATTATGTGGGGGACGGCATCCATCGTCACCGCCTCGACATCATCCGACGCCGGATCGACCCCCCCGTGGCCGGCCCGGTCCTCGTGTACATCCACGGCGGCGCCTGGGTGATCGGCGACAAGCGGGAGCAGGGGCTCCCGCTCCTGCACGAACTGGCCAGGCGGGGCTGGGTGGCGGTGACGATCAATTACCGGCTCAGCCCCAAGGCGACATGGCCCGACCACCTGGTCGACTGCAAACGGGCCCTCGTCTGGGTCAGGGAGAACATCGCCGAGTACGGGGGCGACCCCGGTTTCATCGCTGTGAGCGGCGGATCGGCCGGCGGCCATCTGTGTTCCATGGTGGCCCTCACCCCCGGCGACCCCGTGTTCCAGCCGGGGTTCGAGGATGCCCCCACCGGGGTCGACGCCTGCGTCCCGTTCTACGGTGTCTACGACATGACGGCCGGCCGCGGGACCGACCGGTACGACAAGGGGTTCATGAGCCTGCTCGAACGCCGGGTGTTCAAGCGCCGCTACGACGACGACCCCCAGGTGTTCGAGGACGCCTCACCCCGACGCCGGGTGAACCCCGCTGCTCCGCCGTTCTTCGTGGTGCACGGCACGAACGACACGCTGGTGCCGGTGGCCGAGGCCCGGGAGTTCGTGGAGGCCTTGCGGGCCGTGTCCGAGGCCCCGGTGCTCTATGCGGAGCTCCCCTATGCGCAGCACGCGTTCGACGTCCTTCCCTCGGTGCGCAGCGCCCATGCCGTGGCCGCCGTGGTGCGGTTCCTGGAGGGTGTCCGCCACCGGGCCCGACCGGCCGCCGGGGGCGATGATCCCGCCGGCGGGGCCGCTTCGGAGGTCACCTCACCGAACCAGGCGGCCAGCGGATTCCTGACGTAGCATCAGCTCCGGCTAGAACGTGTTCTGGCCTCGGTGTGTCAAGCTGTCGGGCCTTCGGGAGGGTCCCGTGACGGGGGAGGCCCGGTGACAGGGGAGAACAGAGGGGGAATTGTGGACGTTGTGCAAGGAAAGCCGTCGATCGCCGGTGGACGCAGCCACAAGGCCGGAGTGAGAGGTACCCGGCTGCTCGTCCCCGTGGTGGTCGTCGCCCTGGCGGCGAGTGCGTGTTCGTCGACACCCAAGACGGCGTCCACCACCACCACGGCGTCGAACACGTCGACCACGGCGGCCGGCTCGAGCACGCTGCCGGCCGGGACCCCGTCGCCGGGGATCACGAGCACCCAGGTCGTCGTGGGTCAGGTCGATGACCTCACCAAGCCGATCCCGGGTCTGTTCAAGGGGGCCGAGGACGGCACCCAGGCGTACTTCGACTACGTCAACAGCCAGGGCGGTGTGAACGGGCGCAAGATCAAGCTCGACGCCCAGGACAGCGGATACGACGACGGCACCGTGGCCAACGAGACGCAGGCCCAGATCAAGAACGACTTCGCCCTGGTGGGCGGCTTCTCGCTCGACGATGCGGCCGAGGAGCCCCTGATCTCCAGCTCGGGCATGCCCGACGTGGCCTACCCGCTCGACCAGGGCCTGGCGAACCTCCCGACCTCCTACAGTCCCGCTCCCAACCCCAACCTCGACTACCCGCTCACCGATTTCACCGTCCTCAAGAAGAAGTTCCCGACCCAGATCAAGCACGTGGGCATCCTCTGGGCCAACGCCACCCCGTCGACGGCCGCCTCGGAGCAGTACTTCGAGCGGGCGGCCCGATCACAGGGATTCAATATCGTTTACTCGACCGGATTCACCCCGAGCCAGACGACGTTCCTGGCCAACGTCCTCACCATGAAGGCCAAGGGCGTCCAGATGTTCTTCACCCTGCAGATGCCCGACGCCTATGCCGCCACCGTGGCCAAGGAGATGCAGCAGCAGAACTTCAACCCCGTCAACGTCGAGGGCGACGCCTATTCGGCGAATCTGGTCAAAGAGGGAGGCCCGGCCGTCAACAACATGTACCTCGTGACCGGATACCTGCTCTTCCTCGACGCCGACTCCGGCTTGCCGGCGGTGAAGCTCTTCAACAAGTGGATGAATGAGGCCGATTCGAACGCCCAGTTCACCTTGCAGGCCGTCTATGGGTGGGCCGCCGCCCAGCTCTTTGTCCAGGGACTGCGCGCCGCCGGGTCGACACCCACCCGTGCCAGCCTCGAGGCGGCGCTGGACAAGGTCACGACCTTCAACGCCAGCGGACTGCTCACGCCGGGCGACCCGGCCCAGAACGTCCCCGGCGGGTGCATCGTCCTCAGCCAGATCCAGAACGGGCACGTCAAGCGGGTCGCCCCCTCGCCGTCGTCCGGATTCATCTGTACCAATGCCAAGTTGGCGGCGCCGGGATTCAAGCCCGAGGTCCGGCCGACGCCGTCGTCGTAGGGTGCCGGCATGACGCCTCGTCGCCCGGCACGCCACGGTCGGTGACCGAGGGGTCTTGACGTCGTGAGCGAGTTCATCAGCCTGGTGATCGCCGGGATCGTCCTCGGGTCGATCTATGCCGTGACGGCCACCGGTCTGGTGGTGACCTACAACACCACCGGCATCTTCAACTTCGCCCACGGCGCCATCGGCATGGCCCTGGCCTACCTGTTCTGGCAGCTGTGGCAGGGCTGGCACTGGCCTGTGCTCTTGGCCCTCGCCGTGGTCCTGCTGGTGGTGGCCCCCATCTTGGGTGCGGTGGTGGAACGGGTCGTCATGCGCCCCCTCTATGGTGTGTCGCCCAACATCCGTCTGGCCGTGACCCTCGGTCTCCTCCTCGTCCTGGTGGCGGGAGCAAGCAGCATCTGGAACCAGTCGAACGTGTACGTGACGCCGGAGTTCTTCAACGGGCACCAGGTGTCTCTGGGCGGTGTCAATCTCTCCTACGAACAGCTCATCACCATCGCCATCGCCGCCGCCGCCGCCCTCTTCCTGCGGCTGTTCTTCAAGCGCACCCGCACGGGGGTGGCGATGCGGGCCGTGGTCGACGATCCCGAGCTGGCCTCCCTGTCCGGGGCACCGTCAGGGCGCATCGCGTCCTACGCATGGATGATCGGTGTGATGTTCGCCGGGGTGGCCGGCATCCTGCTCGCCCCCACCACCATGGTGATCATCCAGCTCACCGAGCTGGTGATCGTCGGGTACGCGGCGGCCGTCGTGGGGCGGTTGCGCAGCATCCCCCTCACCTTTCTGGGAGCCATGGTCCTCGGCATCGCCAACACTCTGGTCGTCGGGTACGGGCCGTCGAGCGATGTCTCGCAGATCCAGGCGGCGCTGCCCATGGTCCTGCTCTTCCTGGTCCTTCTGTTCATCCCCGAAGTCCGGTTGACGGTGGGCCGGGTGGTCCGGGTGCGCTCACCGCGCCCACCGGGAGCGAAGACCACCCTGATCGGTGCCGGTCTCGTGGTCGTGATCGTGGCCACCCTCTCGGCCACCCTCTCGGGCACCAACCTCCTCACCCTGGGCAACGCGCTGGTCCTGGCGATGTTGGCGTTGTCGCTCACGTTGCTGTCCGGCTACGCCGGACAGATCTCGTTGTGCCAGTACACCTTCCTCGGCCTCGGGGCCCTGTCCATGCACTGGGTGGACGGGGGCAGCTCGGTGCTGGGCGTGCTCCTCGCCGTGGGTCTGTGCGCGGCCGTGGGGGCGGTGCTCGCCCTGCCCACCCTGCGCCTGCGGGGTCTCTACCTGGCCCTGGCCACGTTGGCGTTCGCCGTGCTCATGGACAACGTCTTCTTCACCTCGAACTCCGTCTTCGGCAGCTCCGGTGCCGTCACCGTGGGCCGCCCCGACATCTTCGGAATGCGGTTTGCCACCGACAAGTCCTTCGACGTCCTCATCGGCATCGTGCTGGCTCTGTGCCTGATCGGTGTCAGCGCGCTCCGCCGGGGTCCGTTCGGGCGGCGCCTGGTGGCCATGAGCGACTCGCCCGCCGCCTGCAGCACGGTCGGCCTGAGCCTGACGTTGACCAAATTGGCCGTCTTCTCCTTGTCAGCCGGATTGGCCGGGTTGGCCGGCGCGCTCTACGGGGGCCTGAGCACGTCGGTGGGGGCATCGCAGTTCCAGTTCCTTTTCAGCATCCTGATCTTCGCCGGCGTCACCCTCGGGGGCATGAGCGTGCTCACCGGGGCGGTCTCCACCGGTGTCTTCATCGCCGTACTCCCGGTCATCGGTGAGCACATCCCCAAGTTGGCCAACTTCTCGCAGCTGCTGATCGGCGTCGGCATCGTGGCCGTGGGGCGCAACCCCAACGGTATCGGCAAGCTGTTCGTCGACTTCTCGGACTACATGGAACGTCGCCGGGCACGTCTGCAACCGGAGATGGAGAGCGAGCAGCCCCCCGCGCCGAGCGCGGCGGTGGGGTGAGCGGTGGTGACTGAGCTCGCCGTCGAGCAGATCGTCGTCCGCTTCGGCGGCATCCAGGCTCTGAACAACGTGGACGTCACCGTCCGCTCGGGGACGATCCACGGGCTCATCGGGCCCAACGGAGCGGGGAAGACGACGCTCTTCAACGTGATCACCGGACTCCAGCCACCGACCCGGGGCCGGGTACGCTTCGACGGCCGCGACATCACGGGCAACGCGCCCCATGTCCGGGCCCGTCGCGGCATGGCGCGGACGTTCCAGCGCCTCGAGCTCTTCGACACATTGACAGCGCGCGAGAACGTCCAGATGGCGGCCGAGACCCAACGCCGCCGCCTTCCCTCCGGGATGACTCCGGACCGTGCCACCCAGAGCCTGCTGGAGCAGGTGGGGATCGCCCACGTGGCCGACGACCCGACCGATGCCCTGCCGACGGGTCTGGCCCGGTTGGTGGAGCTGGCCCGGGCGATGGCGACGACACCGACGGTCCTGCTCCTCGACGAGCCCAGCGCCGGGCTCAACCAACACGAGACCGAAGCCCTCGGCAATGTGCTCGTCCGGCTGGCCTCCGACGGCATGGCCGTGCTGCTGGTCGAGCACGACATGAGCCTGGTCATGAGCATCTGCGACCACGTGACCGTCCTCCACTACGGCGAGATCATCGCCAACGGGAACCCCGAGTCGGTCCAGGCCGACGCCGTTGTGCAGGCGGCCTATCTCGGCACCGACACAACGGTCGAGCCGCACGACGCCGCCATCGCCGTGGGTCTCGCGGTGGACACGCTTTCGGTGACGAGCTCGGTCGACGCCGGACCGGCTGTGCCCGGACCGGCTGTCCCCGGACCGGCCGTCGCCGCGCTGTCGCCGGATGCCGCCGTCGTCGAGGCGCCCATGCTGGAGCTGGTCGACGTCCACGCCGGCTACGGCCGGATCGAGGTCGTCCACGGTGTCTCCATGGCCATTCCCCGGGGATCGGTCCTGGCCCTTCTCGGACCGAACGGGGCGGGGAAGTCGACGATCCTCAAGGTCACGAGTGGACGGTTGTCCGCCTTCTCCGGGAGTGTGCGCTTCAACGGTGAGGAGATCAGGAAGGCCACGTCCGAGCAGCTGGCCCGGCGCGGGATGTGCGCCATTCCCGAGGGCCGCGCCATCTTCCCCAACCTCACCGTGGCCGAGAACCTGCTCATGTACACCTACCGGGGCAAGGACGTGAAGGCGGCCGATCTCGAAGCGCTCAGCTACGCCCGCTTCCCCGTTCTCGGACAGCGCCGCCGTCAGCTCGCCGGCCGGCTCTCCGGGGGAGAGCAGCAGATGTTGGCCCTCGCCCGGGCGCTCTACACGAATCCCCGGCTGCTGCTGCTCGACGAGATCTCCATGGGTCTCGCCCCCCTCGTCGTGGCCGAGCTCTACGAATTGGTGAGCCAGCTGGTCGCCGCCGAGGACATCACCGTCCTTCTCGTCGAGCAGTTCGCCCAGACGGCGCTGACCGTGGCCGACCATGTGGCGGTCATGGTGAACGGCCGGATCGTCCGCTCCGGTACCCCGGCCGAGGTCGGGGACAACCTGATGAGCGCGTACATGGGCAGCGCCGAGGGCTGACGCCGGCCGGCGCGCCTCAAGCCGGGGCCCGCTTCCCGGCGTCGGCGATCAGTTGTTCGCTCACCTCCCACAGCCGTCGGGCGGCGTCGGCGTCGAGCGCCGCCTTCGACGGCTGTCGCACTCTGCTCTTGATGAAGTACTTCCCCGACACCGTGGACAGCTCCGGTGACGAGGCCAGGTACACCGACGTCCGGGCACCTTTCTCCGCCGACAGCACGAACGGCGCGATCACCTTCACGCCGAAGGCGAGCAGTCCCTTGGCGTCGCCGTCGCGCCCGTAACCGGTGGCGACCGTCCCTGGGTGCAGACAATTGGCGGTCACGTTCGAACCTTGCATCCGGCGGGCCAGCTCGGTGGTGAAGTAGATGTTGGCCAACTTGCTCATCCCGTAGACCCGCATGGCGCTGTAGCTCCGGGCGGACTGCAGATCGTCGAAGTCGAGGCCTCGGCGCGCCGCGCTGTGGGCCGTCGACGAGACGTTCACCACCCGTCCCTGGGGACTGGCGGTGACCGCGTCGAGGAGCAGTTGCGTCAGCAGGAAGGGACCGAGGTGGTTCACGGCGAAGGTCGATTCGTATCCGTCGACCGTCATCCGGCGATCGGACAGGACGATGCCGGCGTTGTTGACGAGGACGTCGAGACGGGGACACTTCTCCAGGATCTGCGTCGCCCCGGCCCGGACCGAGCCGAGATCACCGAGGTCGAAGACGACCACGTCGACCCGGTCGTTGCCGCTGCGGCTCCGGATGTCGGCCACGGCCGCCTCGCCGCGACCACGGTCGCGTGCCGTGATCAGAGTCGTCGCCCCGGCCCGCGCCAGCGCCACGGCCGTCTCCTTGCCGATTCCCGAATTCCCGCCGGTGATGACCACCGTCTTGCCGGTCATGTCGTCCACAGCCATGGTCCGTCCTCCGTGTCGTGCCCGAGCGCCGTTGCCGAACGGGGCCGTCGGCAGCCGCCCGGCCGGAGCCTAAGCCGATCTGCCCTCACCGGGCGGCCCCTGTACCGTGACGTCGGCCGGCCCGTTCACCGGCGCCGAGAGCCGGCCCGTTCACCGGCACCGGGAGACCGAGACGAGGGGGACCAGAGGCCGTGGCCATGCCAACCGATATCGGAGCCGTCGATCTGATGATCGGCTTCCCGAGCGCCAAAGCGGGCAAGCGCTTCGACTTCCTGAAGCCCCAGCTGCGCGACGATGAGAGTGCCACCATGGCGACCCCCATCGCCTACATGTTCAGGGACAACCCCGGCCAGATCGACGAGGACATCGACCCCGTGGCCGTCACCGTGGGCGAGATGGACCGCCACGGTGTGGCCGTCGGCCTGGTGGGACTGGCCGGAGAGATCACCGACCGGGCCCTGGCCGAGTACCCCGACCGTTTCCGGGCCAGTCTCGAGATCGATCCCAACGACATCGGCACCGCCGTGCGTCGGATCCGCCGCGCTCACGCCGAGTACGACATCAAGGCGGTGACGACGTTCCCCGCCGGTTGCAATCCCCAGGTGCCTGTCAGCGACCGCCGCTATTACCCGATCTACCAGCTCTGCGTCGACCTCGACATCCCCATCCTCGTGAACGCCGGCATCGCCGGGCCCCGCGTCCCCTCGGCCTGTCAGGACGTCATGCATTTCGACCAGGTCTGCTACGACTTCCCCGATCTCCGCATCGTCATGCGTCACGGGGCCGAGCCCTGGCAGGAGCTCGCCGTCAAGCTCATGCTCAAGTGGCCGGGCCTCTACTACACGACCAGTGCCTTCGCCCCCAAGTACTACCCGAAGGCCATCATCGACTACGCCAACACCCGGGGTGCCGACAAGATCATGTATGCCGGCTACTTCCCCATGGCCCTCACCCTCGAGCGCATCTTCACGGAGTTGGCCGACGTCGCATTCCGCGACCACGTCTGGCCCAAGTTCCTCCGCCACAACGCCGAGACGGTGCTCAAGCTCTGACGCTCACGTCCGCCGCTCGCTGTCATCCTCGCCCAACTCGACGGTGACGCCCGTGGCGCCCGCCATCATCACCAGGTCGACGATGCCGCCGGCGTCGCGCAGATCACCTTCCGCCTGAGCCAGCAGGGCGAGCCGGGCCGGGTCGTCGACGACGGTGAGACGCGCCACCGGGGTGCGCATCGATCGTTTGGCCGTCGTCTTGGTCCGCCGCACGGCGCCGAGCACTCCCGCCACGACACTGAGAACGGTGTCACCGGTGTCGTCGTCGGACGGGGCCGCCGTCGACCGCCCGGCGGTCGGGAACTCGTCGGTCCCGGGCCACGGCGACCGGTGGATCGAGCCGGCGTGCCACCACGACCACGCCTCCTCACTGACGAAGGGAACGAAGGGGGCGAGCAACCGCAGGAGCACGGACAGGGCGAGCCCCAGCGCGGCCCGCGCCGATGCCGGGCCTTCTTCGGCGGCGTCCTCGTAGGCGCGTCCCTTCACCAGTTCCAGGTAGTCGTCGCAGAAGGACCAGAAGAAGGCCTCGGTCCGCTCCAGTGCCCGCGCGTAGTCGTAGGCCTCGAAGGCGGAGGTGGCCTCGTCCACCACCCGGGCCAGATCGCCGAGCATGGCCAGGTCGATGGGGGCCACGATGGACTCGGGCCCGGGCAGCTCACCACCGGCGATCCGCGACAAGGCGAAGCGCGAGGCGTTCAGGATCTTGATGGCGAGGCGCCGGCCCACCTTCATCTGTCCCTCGTCCACGGCCGTGTCCACACCGGGCCGCCCGCTCGCCGCCCAGTAGCGCACGCCGTCGGAGCCGTGGGTCTCGAGCAGCGGGAGGGGGGTCACGACGTTGCCTCTCGACTTCGACATCTTCTTTCCCGAGGGGGCGAGGACCCATCCCGAGATGGCGGCGTCCGCCCAGGGCAGGCTCCCGTGCTCGAGCTCGGACCGCACCACGGTGGAGAACAACCAGGTGCGGATGATCTCGTGGCTCTGCGGGCGCAGGTCCATGGGGAAGACCCGGTCGAACAGGTCGGGGTCGTCGGCCCAGTGGCCGGCGATCTGCGGCGTGAGCGACGAGGTGGCCCACGTGTCCATCACGTCGGGGTCGCCGATGAATCCACCGGGAGCGCCGCGCTGTCCTTCGGTGTACCCGTCGGGCACGTCGCTCGACGGGTCGACGGGGAGCCGGCCCTCGTGGGCCACGAGCGGGTGGTCGTGGTCGACCTCGCCCGCGTCGGTGAGCCGGTACCACACCGGGAAGGGCACGCCGAAGTAGCGCTGCCGGCTGATGTTCCAGTCACTGTTCAGGCCCTCCACCCAGGCCTCGTAGCGATGGATCATGTAGGACGGGTGCCAGTGCAGTTGGCGGCCCCGCTCGAGCAGCCGCTCCCGCAGCGGCAACGTCCGGACGTACCACTGACGGCTGGACACGATCTCGAGGGGCCGGTCCCCCTTCTCGTAGAACTTCACCGGGTGCGTGATGGGCGTGGGATCGCCCACCATGGCGCCCACCGCCGCCAGGAGCTCGACGATGCGCGTCCGGGCCTGAGCCACGTTCTTCCCGACGATCTCGCCGTAGGCCTCGGCGGCGGCACCGGTGTCGGTGCTCTCCCATCCGGCATCTCCCCAGGCCACCGGGTGCAGCCGGCCGTTGCGTCCGACGATCGTCCGTGTCGGCAGGGAGAGCTCGCGCCACCACGTCACGTCGGTCGCGTCCCCGAAGGTGCAGATCATGGCCACCCCCGATCCCTTCTCGGGATCGGCGAGCTCGTGGGCCAGCACCGGCACCCGCACCTTGAACAACGGCGTCACCACCTCGGTGCCGAAGAGCGGTTGGTAGCGGGCGTCGTCGGGATGGGCCACCAGCGCCACACAGGCGGCCAGCAACTCGGGCCGCGTCGTCTCGATCTCCACCGCGCCGTCTGCGTCGAGCCGGCCGAAGCGCAACCGGTGGTACGCACCGGACAGCTCCCGGTCCTCCATCTCGGCCTGGGACACCGCCGTCTGGAAGTCGACGTCCCACTGGGTGGGTGCCTCGGTGCTGTAGACGTGGCCCTGTGCGAGAAGGTGCAGGAAGCCCCGCTGGGAGGCGCGCCGGGCGCCGGTGTCGATGGTGGCGTACGTCTGGTTCCAGTCGACCGACAGTCCGAGCGTGCGCCACAGCTCCTCGAAGGCCTTCTCGTCCTCCGCCACCAACCGACCGCACAGCTCGATGAAGTCCGGACGCGAGATCGACACCGGCGGCTTGACCGGCTTGTCGGGCGGGGCGAAGGAGGGATCCTTCCGGAGCCCCGGGTCGCACAGCACGCCGTAGTAGTTCTGCACCCGCCGCTCGGTCGGCAGCCCGTTGTCGTCGAAGCCCATCGGGTAGAAGACCTCGTAGCCCCGCATCCGCCGGTAGCGGGCCACCGTGTCGGTGTGGGTGTAGGAGAAGACGTGACCGAGGTGCAGCTCCCCCGACACCGTCGGCGGCGGCGTGTCGATGGCGAAGACCCGACCGCGCTCGGCCGTCCGGTCGAAGGTGTAGGTCCCCGCCTCCTCCCACCGCAGCGACCATTTGGCCTCGAGGCCCTCGAGGGTCGGCTTCTCGGGCACCGCCGGGGGGCGGGGTGCCTCGAGCGGCGGCCGCGGGACCGGGGGCGTGGCGCCGGCGGTCGTCGCGGTCTCGCTCATGGTCGCGTTACCGTACCGGAGTGCTGCGCCTCCACGACACAGCCACCGGCACCATCGAGCCTCTGGTCCTGCGCGACCCCGGTCAGGTGTCGATGTACGTCTGCGGGCCCACCGTCTACGACGTCCCCCACATCGGCCACGGCCGCATGGCCCTGGCCTTCGACATCCTCCGTCGCTACCTCGAGTTCTCCGGTCTCGAGGTCCGCTACGTCTCCAACATCACCGACATCGACGACAAGATCATCGCCCGGGCCAACGAGGAGAAGAGGACCCTCACCGACGTGACCCGGGAGTTCGAGGCCAGCTGGTGGGTGGCCGTCGACGCCCTGGGCGTGAAGCGCCCCACCGTCGCGCCCCGGGCCACCGAGTACGTCGACCACATGGTGGCGTTGGTCGCCGATCTGATCGATCGCGGTGTCGCCTACGAGACGTCGGACGGCGTCTATCTGTCGGTCGACCGCGTGCCCGGCTACGGGCTGCTGGCCCGCCAGAGCCTCGACTCCCTGCGCTCGGGGGCCCGGGTCGAGCCCGGGGAGGAGAAGCGCTCACCCCTCGACTTCGTGCTCTGGAAGAAGGCCAAGCCCGGGGAACCGACCTGGCCGTCGCCGTGGGGCCCGGGCCGACCGGGCTGGCACACCGAATGCGTGGTCATGTCGCTCGATCTCCTGGGCGACGGCTTCGACCTGCACGGCGGCGGCATCGACCTGGCCTTCCCCCACCACGAGAACGAGCGGGCCCAGGCCGTGGCCACCGACCGGTCCTTCGCCCGGCGATGGACCCACAACGGCCATGTCATCATGGCCGGCGAGAAGATGTCCAAGTCCCTCGGGAACTTCACCTCTCTCTCCGATCTCCTCGAGCGCACCGACGGCCGTGCCTACCGCCTGCTGCTGCTGCGTTCGCACTACCGCTCCCAGGTGGAGGTGACCCCGGACACCATCGCCGACGCCGAGGAGGCCCTGAAGGGCCTCGACGCCCTCGTCCGCCGGTTCCATCTCGAGGGCGTCCCCCTGGCCGACACCGCCGACGAGGCCAAGGCCGAGGGAGCCGACGCCGTCGCCCTCGCCTCGTTCCGGTCCCACATGGACGACGACCTGGGCACCCCGGCCGCCGTGGCCGGGATCTTCGAGCTGGCCCGCCAGGCCAATCTGGCCGCCGACGCCGGGGACGAGGCCGGGGGGCGCCGGCTGGCGCTCACCGCCGCGGTCCTCTGCGCCGCGCTCGGCCTGCCCCTGCACGGTCGGGTGCAAGCGGACGAGGCCACCCAGGCCAAGGCGGCGGCGCGCGACGCGGCCCGGGCGGCCAAGGACTGGGACCGGGCCGACGCCATCCGGGCCGAGCTCGAGGCCGACGGTTGGCACATCGAGGACGGGCCCGAGGGGGGACAGCTCCACCGCTGACCGTCCCCGCCTCAGCGGGTGCTGGCCAAACGCTCCCCGAGTAGGTTACCGTTGGGTAACAACCGATGGAGGGTGCCCACCATGGCCGACTTCTCGCTCGAGCTCAACGAGGAGCAGCTTCAGCTCCAGAAATGGGTCCACGATTTCGCCGAGGACGTCGTCCGTCCCGTCGCCCACGACTGGGACGAGCGCGAGGAGACCCCCTGGCCCGTCATCGAGGAGGCGGCCCGCGTGGGCCTCTACTCCTTCGACTTCTTCATCCAGTCGTTCCTCGACCCCACGGGGCTCACCCTGTCGGTGGCCAGCGAGGAATTGGCCTGGGGGGACGCCGGCATCACCCTGGCCATCTTCGGCAGTTCCCTCGGCCTGGCCGGTATCGCCGCCAACGGCACGCCCGAGCAGCTCTACGAGTGGGGTCCCCAGTGCTTCGGCACCCCCGAAAAGCTCCAGACGGCCGCCTTCTGCGTCTCCGAGGCCGACGCCGGCTCCGACGTCAGCTCGCTGCGCACCCGGGCCGTCTACGACGAGGCCAAGGACGAGTGGGTCATCAACGGCACCAAGACCTGGATCACGAACGGCGGCATCGCCGACGTGAACGTCGTCGTGGCCTCGGTCGATCCCCAGTTCGGATCGCGCGGCCAGGCCAGCTTCGTCGTCCCCCCGAAGACGCCCGGCCTCTCGGCCGGCCAGAAATTCCAGAAGATGGGCATCCGGGCCTCGCACACCGGTGAGGTCGTCTTCGACGACGTCCGCGTGCCGGGCAGCTGTCTGCTCGGGGGCAAGGAGAAGCTCGACGAGAAGCTGGCCCGCGCCCGGGAGGGCAAGAAGTCCAATTCCCAGGCCGCCATGGCCACCTTCGAGGCCACCCGGCCCGCCGTCGGGGCCCAGGCGCTGGGCATCGCCCGGGCCGCCTACGAGTACTCGCTCGACTACGCCAAGGAGCGCAAGGCCTTCGGCCGGCTCATCATCGAGAACCAGGGCATCGCCTTCAAGCTGGCCGACATGAAGATGCGCATCGACGCCTCCCGGCTGCTCGTCTGGCGGGCGGCCTGGATGGGGGCCACCAAGAAGCCCTTCACCGCCGGCGAAGGCTCCATGTCCAAGCTCTACGCGGGCGAGACGGCGGTCTGGGTCACCGAGCAGGCCATCCAGATCATGGGCGGCTACGGTTACATCCGGGACCACCCGGTCGAGCGCTGGCACCGCGACTCCAAGATCTACACCATCTTCGAGGGCACGTCTGAGATCCAGCGGCTCATCATCGCCCGGGCCGTCTCGGGCGTCCACATCCCGTAGCCCCTGGCCGGCATCAAGTGTGAGTTGTCTGCCACGACATGTGGTGTGGTTACACCGCTTTTCGTGGTCAGATGATTTCTCACCGCATTTTCATCATCTCTGACGATGCCAGCGGGGTCGCTGTTCGGGCACACTGAGCCCATGTCCGGCACAAAGAGCGCTCAAATGACCATCCGTCGTAGTTTTGTGCGGTTCACCGCACTCAGCGTCGTCCTGGCCGTCCCGTTGTTGGGGATGTCCGGCGTCGCCTCGGCCCAGGCCACGAAGGCCGCCAAGGGCTCGCCCGCCTGGTGCCTGAAGCACGCCAAGAGCGCCGCCTGCAAGGCCGGCTCGGGCTCGGGAGGCGCCACCGGAGGCGGATCGGGACCGGAGATCACCGTCCAGGTCGACCCCCAGCCGCTGGTCGAGACCGGTCAGTCCGAGGTCCACGCCGTCATCCAGGTCGAGACCCTTCCCGCCTTCGCCGGTGACACCGTCAACATCGACTCGTCGCAGCTCCAAAGCTCCTGCGCCACCGTCGACTTTGAGAACCTCCAGAACAACAGCACCGTCTTCTCGCCCAACGTGCAGCCGGATCGCATCGACGCCGTTCTCGACGACGACGGCAACGCCACCGTGATCGTGGACGGCACCGACTGCGCCCCCGGCACCGACGTCATCGAGGCCGACCTCGAGGTCTCGCCCTTCCTCACCGCCATCACCACCCTCGTCGTCCTGCCTCCGGCCGTTACCGCCGAGGGTGTCACCCCCTACCCGCAGACGGGGGGTCTGCTCCAGGAGGTCGAGACCGGTGACACGAGCGCCAGCGGCGACTCCAACGTCTACGCCGTCTTCTACGTCGAGACCAACCCCGTCTACGCCGAGCAGACGGTCGAGATCGACTCCACCCAGCTCGACACCCGCTGCGTCCGCGGCTGGCGCTGGGAACCGGGCAACCAGGACGGCATCGGTCTCGGTGCCGGCGCCCACACGGCGGACGGGGTCGGACTCAACACGGGCCAGAAGGCCTCGGCCGTCATCGACGACGACGGCAACGCCGTCTTCGTCTTCAAGGGTGTCTCGTGTGCCGCCGGTCCCTCGGCCGTGATCGCCGAGGTGGACGCCGGGTCCCACCCGACCTACACCACCACCTTCACCGTCCTCCCGCCGACGCCGGGCCCGGGAATGTCCGGGCCCTCCGTCCCCTGAGACACGGTCTCCGGTCACAGACGGCCACGACCGCGCCCGGCGGCGTGCCCTCCCTCACTCGGGAAGGCATCCCCGTTACAGTTCCGGTCCCAATGAGCCTTTCGCGGCACACGACGGCATTCGGCGCCGCCGTCCTGGCCCTGGTGATGGCGTGTTCGGCGTGCTCCTCGTCGCCCGACGTGTCGACCGTCCGCCAGCAGTTCCTGACCATCGTGAAGAACACCGACAACGCCCTCACGAGGGACCGTTCGGTCAACCACCAGGCCCAGAGCTTCGCCAAGTACTCCGTCGACTTCCACAACGCCGCGGTCCAGTTCGGCGCCGTGTCGTTCCCCCCCTCCATGCAACATCAGGCCCAGGCGCTCATCGCCGCTCTCGACACCCTGTCGACCGACGCCGCCAAGGTGGGTCGGGCGGCGGCCAAGCCCCAGACGGTCGAGGCCAACGTGACGGCCTTTGCCAGGCTCAACCTCACGCTCATGGAAGAGGAGAAGACCGAGCAGACCGTCTCGAACGCGCTGCGCCAGGCCCTCGGCCTGCCCCCGGCCACGACCACCACCACGACGGCCACCCCGGTCACGCCCACACCGTTGACCCCGACGCCGACGGTCCCGGTCACCACCGCCGCCGGCTGAGTCGGTTGGCCGCGACGGAGAAGCCGGCCGACCCACCTGTCGTCCTCACCCTGTGCACCGGCAACGCCGCCCGGTCGGTCATGGCCGGCGTCATGCTCGAGGCCCGGCTCGAGGCCCGGCGCCCACCGGTGACCGTCATCACGGCGGGTACCCACGTCGTCGAGCACCAACCCACATCGAGGCGGACCCGTGACGCGCTCGCCACCGTGGGCCTCGAGGCCGCCGCCCACCGCAGCCGTCAGCTCACCGACGCCGCCCTCGACCGGGCCGACCTCGTCATCGCCATGGCCGCCGAACACGTCTGGTACGTCCGCCGCCGCCATCCCGAGGCCGCCGCCCGCACCGCTACTCTTCCCTGGTTGGCGCGCCACCTGACCCCGGGGCCCGAGCCCCTGCGCACCCGGGTCACCGCCCTGGCCCTGGCCGAGCTGGACCCGACCGTCCAGGGTGACGTGGAGGACCCGGCCGGAGCCGACGACGAGACTTACGTCGCCTGCGCCACCGAGCTCGCCGTCCTCGTGGCCGAGCTCGCCCCCCGCCTGGGCTGAGCCGGCCCCGGGCGAGGTCAGCCGGGGGCGGGCTCCTGCCGCAAGCCGGGATGCCGCAGGCTGATGTCGGCGCAGGCGGCACACACCTCGTCGGGGATGATCCCCAGCCGCATCAGCGCGGCGAAGACGCGACAGCCCACGCACAGCCCCAGGGCCGACTCGGCCAGCGCCGCCGCCAGCAGCACGCCGACCACGCCCCAGGTGGCGCCGGCCGCCCCGAACCCGAACCACAGGATCACCGCCGCCGACGAGAAGACGACGCCCATGGCCTGGGCGAACCGCTTGGGCGGACCGGCCACCAGCCGGGGCGCCCCCAACCGGGGGGCCACCACCCGGGTGGCCAGCTGGCCGAGCGGACTCAGGCTCGGTCCTGTCAGCATCCGGGCCCAGAACCCGTAGGCCAGCGGGACCAGGAGCCAGGGCTGCCGGAAGCCGAGGGCCGCCCCGCACAGAATCACCACCGCCCCGGCCACGACCCGCGCCGCCGTCTCGTTCACCGGGTTCGGGAAGCTGAAGACGGACCGGAATCTGTTCCCCACGCCCGAAAGCTTACCGGTCGGGTCGGGTTTTGGGGCCGGGCCGCCCGGGCCGGGGTCGGGAGAGCCCGTCAGTCGGGGTGGACGGAGCGCAGTCCGGCCCAGGCCAGGTCGGCCAGCCGGCGGGCCAGACGGGCGGCCTCGGCCTCCTCGGTCCCCCGCGCCACCGGGTTCCGGGTGGCCACGAAGTGGTGACTGGCCCCTTCGGCCATCCCCACCATGGCGTAGGCCAGAAGCCGCCGGTGGTCCTCGTCGAGCCCGGCGTCGATCAGGGGGTCGATGGCCAGGGCGATCGTGTCCTGCACCTCGCGCACCGCCCGCGACAGCTCGGGATCGTTGGGCACGTTGCTGCCGAAGAGCAGGTTGAACGCCTCGGGACGGTTCACGACGAGCTGGAAGTAGGCGGCGAAGCCCCCCTCCACCTGTTGGCGGGGCCCGTCGGCCGCCGCCACCGCCTTCTCGATGGCTTCGAGCATGGTCTGCGCCACCGAATCGACCAACTCGAGGTATAGCGCGCGCTTGGAGTCGAAGTGTTGGTAGAGAAGCGGCTTCGTCACGCCGGCCGCCTCGGCCGTGTCGTCCATTGTCGTGGCGTTGAAGCCCCGCTCGGCGAAGAGCGTCAGCGCCACGTCGAGCAACTGCTGCCGCCGCCGGTCGGCCGGTAACCGTTTGGCCGTCGACGGGCTCTGGTCGTCCGACGGGCGCCGTCCCATCGGTGAATCGTACCGGCCGGCCGCGCCCCGACTCATCTCTCACCGATCTCTCAGAAGCCCCATCCCGCCGCCGAGAACAAACGCGCCAACCGGTCGGGCAGGTCGGCCAGGGAGAAGGACCGCCGGGCCACCTCGTGATTGTGGGCGGCCAACGACGGGTCGGGGGCGGCCAGGAAACGTCCGAGCGCCCCCGGGTCGTCCGACGCGAACCAGCGGAAGCCGAAAGCCCGCAGCTCCTCGGCCACCGGGTACGGCCCGATGGCGAGGGGCCGCTCCGCCACCGCCGACTCGACGGCCGGATTCCCGAAGCCCTCCCATGTCGAGGGCAGCACCACGGCGTCACATCCGGCGTAGGCGTCTGCCACGTCGTCACCGGCCCCGCCCGGGCCGGGCCCGTGGATGACCGGGCACCGCGCCCCGGCCAGCAGCCGCTCAAGCTCGGGCCCGTAGCCGTCCTCGGCCGGGCCGAGCAACCAGTAGGTGGCGCCGATGCCGGCGGCCAGGGCCAGACCGCCGGCCACGTTCTTCCGGGCGATGGCGCGCGTCGGCTGCAGTAGCAGCCGGTCGTCGTCGGCCAGGCCGAGTTTCCGCCGCGTCGTCGCCCGGTCTCCGGCCGGCGCGTCGACGTCGAAGCTGTTCATCACCACCCGGGCCACGATGCCCCGCTCGGCCAGCTGCCGCCGGCTGAGGTCGTTGATCGTCACGTGGATCCACCGCCGGTCGTCGGGAGGCCCCGGTGACCGGGCGAAGCGCGGCCGCTGCCACGGCAGGTCGTGGTGGTGCAGTACCGCCGGTCGTCCCCGCAGCACCCGCGCCACGGCCGCCGCCGCCGCCGGATTGAGCGGCAGCGAACACAGATTCTCGACCACCACGAGCTCGGCGCCTCCCACGGCGTCGGCAATTTCCGCGTCGCCCGGCGGCTCGGGCGCGTCCATGGCCAGTCCCGGCAGCACCGTGTCGACGGGGCCGGCCCCGGCCACGGTCCGGACGGCGAAGCCGAGCCGGCGCAGCGCCCCCGCCCACTTGGCCGCCTCCACCGACACCCCGTCCGATCCCCCCAGCCGAAACGAGATCAGGGCGGCGCCGGGTGTGGCCACGAGGCTGGTCACCCTACCGACCCGGCAAGTACCGTCGCAGGCACATGCCTGACAGCCCGCCTTCGGGCCCGCCCCCCGGTTCCGCCGCCGACGAGGTCCTGACCGAGCACACCGCCGCCGTGGCCCGGATCGTCATCAACCGGCCCGAGCGGCGAAACGCCATGTCCTGGGGCGTCATGACCGGCCTGCGCCGGGAGCTGGCGGCGGCCAAGGCCGATCCCGACGTCCGGGTCGTCGTCCTCACCGGGGCCGGCGACGTGGCGTTCTGTGCCGGGGCCGACCTCGGGGGCATGGGCGGCGAGGACGGCTTCCTCGAGACCCATGAATCGCGCGGCATCCTGGCCGAGATCTTCGACGACCTCTGGCACCTGGGGAAGCCCACCATCGCCCGGGTGCAGGGCTGGGCCATGGCCGGCGGTCTGGGCCTGGCCCTCGCCTGCGACCTGGTGGTGGCGTCGGAGCGGGCCCGCTTCGGCGCCCCCGAGATCAACGTCGGCCTCTGGCCCTACATGATCACCGTTCCCCTCGTCCGCTCCATGGCCCCCAAGCGGGCGCTCGAGCTGATGTTGACGGGACGGGTGGTCGGGGCCGAGGAGGCCGAGCGGATCGGCTTCGTGACCAGGGTCGTTCCCCACGAGGACCTGGACGCGGCGGTGGACGAGCTGGCCGCCGGTCTGGCGTTCAAATCGCCGGCCGTGATGAAGCTGGGGCGCGAGGCGTTCTACGGTGTGTGGGACATGGCGGCCACCGATGCCCTCTCCTACCTCCACGCCATGCTCACCCTGACGAACCAGACCGACGATGCCGCCGAGGGCATTCGGGCCTTCCTCGAGAAGCGCCCGCCCCGGTGGACGGGACGATGACAGGACGATGACAGATAGCGGGACGGATAGATGGCGAAACGGGCACTGATCACGGGCATCACCGGCCAGGACGGCTCGTACCTGGCCGAGTTCCTCCTGGGCCAGGGCTACGAGGTGGTCGGCATGGTGCGGCGTTCGTCCACCGTCACCTTCGAGCGGATCGCCCACATCCAGGACGACCTCACCCTGGTGGCCGGTGATCTGCTCGACGAGGTGTCTCTGATCGGCATCCTGCGCGAGCACCGTCCGGCCGAGGTCTACAACCTGGCCGCCCAGTCCTTCGTCCAGACATCGTGGGGCCAGCCGGTGCTCACCGGTGAGACGACGGCCCTCGGCGTCACCCGCCTGCTCGACGCCATCAGGATCGTGGACCCCGAGATCCGCTTCTACCAGGCGTCGTCCTCGGAGATGTTCGGCAAGGTCCGCGAGGTGCCGCAGAAAGAGACGACGCCCTTCTACCCGCGCAGCCCCTACGGCGTGGCCAAGGTCTACGGCCACTGGATCACCGTCAACTACCGCGAGAGCTACGGCCTGCACGCGTCGTCGGGCATGCTCTTCAACCACGAGAGCCCCCGGCGCGGCCTCGAGTTCGTCACCCGCAAGGTCACCCACGGCGTGGCCCGGATCGTGGCCGGTCTCGACGACAAGATCCCGCTGGGCAACACCGACTCCCAGCGTGACTGGGGTTTCGCCGGCGATTACGTCCGCGCCATGTGGCTGATGCTGCAGCGCGACGAGCCCGAGGACTACGTGGTGGCCACGGGCAAGACCCACTCCGTCCGCAACCTCTGTGAAGAGGCCTTCAGCCACGTCGGCCTCGACTGGGCCGAGCACGTCATCGTCGACGAGCGCTTCCTGCGCCCGGCCGAGGTCGATCTGCTCGTGGGCGACGCCTCGCGGGCGCGTGACGAGCTCGGCTGGGAGCCGACGGTGTCGTTCTCGGAGTTGGTCGCCATGATGGTCGACGCCGACATCGCGCTCGTCCGCTCAAGCGGCCGTTGACACTCTCCACCATCTCGGCCGATCCGCTCGGCATCCTGGTCGCCTTCGGCGCCGGCATGCTTTCGTTCCTCTCGCCCTGCGTCCTCCCTCTCGTGCCCGCCTACGTCTCGATGGTCTCGGGACTGTCGGCAGCCGAGATCGAGGCCGGTGAACGGCGCAACCTCCTGCCGCTGCTGCGCGGTGTCCTCGGATTCATCGTCGGCTTCACCGTCGTCTTCACGGCCCTGGGCGCGGCGGCCTCCGGTATCGGGCACCTCCTCTTCGACCACCAGCGCGGTTTCGTCATCGCCGCCGGCATCGTCACCGTCGTCCTCGGGCTCTGCTTGGCCGGGGTGGGGACGCCGCAACTGCTGCAGCGCGAGCGCCGTTTCCATCCCCGGCCGTCGCGGCTCGGGGTCTGGGCCCCGCCCGTGATGGGCATGGCCTTCGCCTTCGGCTGGACGCCGTGCATCGGACCGGTCCTCGGCGGCGTCCTCGGCCTGGCGGCGGCGCGCTCCACGCTCTCGTCGGGCCTCGTCCTGCTGGTGTCGTATTCGCTCGGTCTGGGCGTCCCCTTCCTCGCCACCGGTCTCGCCTTCGGCCATCTGACGGGGGTCCTGGCCCACGTCCGGCGGCGGCTGGGCGTGATCAACGCCGTGGCCGGCGCCTCGCTCGTGGCCTTCGGCGTCCTGCTGCTCACCGGCAACCTGCACTGGCTGTCGACGGCGGCGGCCGACGCGCTGCGCGCCATCGGCCTCTCCCGGCTCACCGTCAGCTGACAATCGGGGCCGCGACCCCCCCGACAGGACCGGAAGCCCGCTTGGATTCGGGGGCCGGGCCACCCGTAGCATGGGCGCGCCCATGGCCTCCGCCGTCTCCCTCCGTGCCGCTGTCGCTCTGACGGGGCGATTCCCCGTCCTGGCCGGCATCGATCTCACCGTCGACCCGGGGGAGATCCTGGTCCTCGAGGGGCCCAACGGGGCCGGCAAGACCAGTGTGCTGCGGGCCTGTGCCGGCCTGCTCCCCGTGACGTCGGGCCACGCCGTCGTGCTCGGCCACGATCTGCGGCGCCATCCCTCCGCCGTCCGCCGGCAGGTGGGGATGCTCGGTCACGCCGCGGCCCTCTACAACGAGCTGAACGTGGTCGAGAACGTGCGGTTCGCCGTCCGGGCCGCCGGTGGATCGGTCGACGGCATCGACGCCGCGCTCGACCGGCTCGGTCTGGTCGGCCGGCTCCGGCGCACGACCGTGGGACGGCTGTCGGCCGGCCAGCGTCGCCGCGTCGCCCTGGCCGTCCTGGTGGCGCGCCATCCCGCGCTGTGGTTGCTCGACGAGCCCCACGCCGCGCTCGACGCCGGGGCGCGCGCCCTTCTCGGTGACATCGTCACCGGGGCGGTGGCGGGCGGCGCCACCGTGCTGATCGCCTCCCACGAGCCCGAGGCGTCGTTGCCCCTCGCCCATCGCGCCGTCACCCTCGCCGGGGGACGCGTCACCGACGAACGGACGCTCGAGCGACGCGTGCCGGATCCCGGTCAGATCGAGTCGACCCGCGTGGTCGGAGCCGTCCATGTGGCGTGACGCGTTGTTGGTGGCGGGCAAGGACCTGCGGATCGAGTTGCGGTCGCGGGTGGTGCTCAACCAGGTGGCGCCCTTCGCCGTCGTCGTGCTGGCGCTGTTCGCCTTCGCCCTCGGTCCCAACCGCGCCCCCATGGTGGAGGCGGCCGCCGGGCTCTTCTGGGTGGCCGTCCTCTTCGCCTGTGTCCTGGCCGTGCAGAGGAGCTTCGCCCTCGAGGCCGCCGACGGCACCCGGGACGGTCTGCGGTTGTCGGGTCTCGACCCGGCCGGCATCTTCCTCGGCAAGGCGGCGGCCATCGCCGTCCAGCTGGTCGTGCTCGAGGTGCTCCTGGCCGCCGGGGTGGTGCTCTTCTACGGCGCGCACGTGCATTCCTACGTGGCCGTGCTCGTCGCCTGCGCGGCGGGGACGGCGGGGCTCGCCGCCGTGGGCACCCTCTACGGCGCCCTGGCCGCCGGGGTGCGGGTGCGCGAGACCCTGCTGCCGTTCCTGTTCCTGCCGGTGGTGGCCCCGGTGCTGTTGGCCGGCACGCGGGCGTGGCAGGTGGCGCTCGGGACCGGCCCCGGAGGCGACGCCGCCGACCCGTGGCTCCGGCTGATGCTCGTCTTCGCCGCCGTCTACCTGGCGGTCGGTGTGCTCACCTTCGGCCCTCTGCAGGAGGCGGGATGACCCAACCGTGGAGCGGGCGGACGATCTGGATCGTGCGGGCGCTGGCCGCCGTCTCGGTGGTGTCGGTGGCGGCCACCGTCTGGCTGGGGTTGTGGGTGACGCCACCGGACCAGGTCCAGCGGAACCTCGTCCGGCTCGTCTACGTCCACCCGCCCATCGCCTGGGTGGCGCTCTATCTGGCCTTCGGCATCGCCGCCATCTCGAGCCTCCTGTGGCTGTGGCCGCGGACGCGCAGCATCTCCTGGGACCGGCTGGCCGCCGCCTCCATGGAGGTGGGCACGGTCTTCACCGCGCTCACCCTCGTGACGGGGGCCATCTGGGGCCGACCGACCTGGGGCGTCTGGTGGGCCTGGGACGCCCGGCTGACCTCGACGGCGCTGCTGCTCGTTCTCCAGCTCGGCTATCTGGCCCTGCGCCGGATCCCCGGGGATCCCGACACCCGCGCCCGGCGCTGCGCCATCGGTGCCGTCTTCGCCGCCGTCGACGTCCCCATCGTCCACTTCTCCGTCAACTGGTGGCGGACGCTGCATCAGGGCGCCACCGTCTTGAACGCCAACCTGTCTCCCACCATCCACGGGGTGATGGCATGGACCCTTCTTCTCGGGTTCGTCTCTTTCACCTTGGCCTTCGCCTGGATGCTGACCGTCCGGTACCGCATCCAGGTGCTGTCCGACCGGCTCGAGGGCGCCGATCTCGACATGGCCCTGCGCGAGCGTTGGTCCGAGGGGGACGAGTGAGCTACATCGACGCCGGGTACGCCATCGCGCTGGCCGTGCTCGCCGGGTACGCCGGTCAGTTGTGGCAGCGCCGCCGCCGGCTCGAACGGCTGGCGGCACGGACCCAGCCGGAGACCGCGACGGCCACCGCGGCCACGGCGCCGGTCGACCGGAGGGTGACGCCGACGCTCTCCGAGACGAGGGTGGGCGCGTGAGCGCAGTGCTCACCGCCCCCCCGACCCCCGCCCCGGCCCGACGGCACCCGCGCTGGCGGCTCGTCGTGGTCGGCGCCGTCCTCGTGGGTGCCTTCGCCTTTCTGCTGGCCAAGGGACTCGGCAGCTCGCTCGACTACTTCGAGACGGTCGACCAGGCCGTCCACAGCAAGGTGATGCTCGGAACGAAGACCTTCCGTCTCGAGGGTCTCGTTCTGCCGGGCACGGTGCACCGCACCGCCGGCGGTGTCGAATTCGTCGCCGGAGGGACCAAGGACCGCGTCGACGTGGTGAACACCGGGAACCCGCCGGAGCTCTTCCAACCGAACATCCCCGTGGTCGTGGTGGGGCACTTCGCCGGTCGCACCTTCGTGTCGAACCAGATCATCGTCGACCATTCGGCGCAGTACGTGGCGCAATATCCGAACCGGGTGAAGGCACCGAACGGATCGACGCGGTGAACGCGACGCTCGGGCACACCGGGGTGCTGCTCGGGTTGGTCGCCTCCCTCGTCGGTGCGGCCGTGATCGGCGACGGCCTGGTGCGCTCGCGGCCGGCGTCGCTGCGGGCGGGCCAGATCTACGCCGGGTTGATCCTGCTCGGCGCCGTGGTGGCCACCGTGGCCATGGAGCGGGCGCTGATCAGCCACGACTTCTCGATCGCCTTCGTGGCCGAGAACAACAGCCGGGCGACGCCGCTTCTCTACACGATCACCGGCATGTGGTCGGCGTTGGCCGGTTCCATCTTGCTCTGGGGTCTCGTCCTGTCGGGATACATCTCGGCCATGGTGTGGAAGTTCCGCCGCCGGGCCACCGACCCGCTCGTCGGGTGGGCGACCCTCGTGACCTATCTGGTGGCCGCCTTCTTCTTCGCCCTCATGGCGGGGCCGTCGGACCCCTTCCAGACGGTGGCGCGGCAGACGCCGAACGGCCTCGGCCCCAACGTGCTGCTGCAGGACAACCCGTTGGTGGCGTTCCACCCGCCCCTGCTCTATCTGGGACTGGTGGGCTTCACCATTCCCTTCGCGTTTGCGGTGGCCTCGCTCATCACCGGGCGCATCGGTGAGGGGTGGCAGGTGGCCACCCGGCGGTGGACGCTCTTCGCCTGGGGCTTCCTCACCGTCGGCGTCCTCCTCGGCGCCTGGTGGTCGTACCAGGTGCTCGGGTGGGGCGGGTTCTGGGGTTGGGATCCGGTGGAGAACGCGTCGGTGCTGCCCTGGCTGTGCGCCACCGCCTACCTGCACTCGGTGATGGTGCAGGAACGGCGCGGGTTGCTGCGGGTGTGGAACCTGTCGCTCATCATCTCCACATTCAGCCTGACCATCCTCGGGACCTTTCTCACCCGGTCGGGGGTGATCCAGTCGGTCCACGCCTTCTCCGACTCCGATATCGGGCCCCTGCTGCTCGGCTTCTTCGGTGTGGTGGTGCTGACCGGGGTGGGGCTGATCGCCTGGCGCGGCGACCGGCTGCGTTCGCCCGGAGGGATCGACTCGCCGTTCAGCCGCGAAGGGGCGTTCCTGCTCAACAATCTGCTCTTCGTCCTGCTGGCCGTCATCGTCCTGCTCGGGACCGTCTTCCCGCTTCTCTACGAGGCCCTCGAGCACCAGCAGGTCACGGTGGGCGCCCCCTACTTCGACGCCATGACCCTGCCCATCGGCCTGGCCCTGCTCTTCCTCATGGCCATCGGCCCCGCTCTGCCGTGGCGCAAGACCACGGTGGGGACGCTGCGCGACCGTCTGGTGGTGCCGGCCTCGGTGGGCGTGCTCGTGGCCGTGGTGAGCGTGGCCGCCGGTGTCCGGGGGATCGGCGCCGTCCTCGCCTTCTGTCTGGGCGGATTCGCCGCCGCCTCCAACGTGCGGCAATTGGTCGTGGCCGCCCGCGGCGCCCGCCGGCGCGGCGCCGGCGCCTGGCGGGGCCTCGTGGGACGGGCCAACGGCGGCATGGTCGTCCACATCGGCGTCGTCGTCATCGCCGTGGCCCTGGCCTCGGCTACGTCCTTCGCCTTCCGCGGTGCGGTGACCCTGCGGCCCGGCACCTCCACCGTGATCGACGGCCAGACGATCCGCTTCGAGAGGCTGGCCGATGTGCGGACGGCCGCCAGCGACGCCACCCAGGCGCTCGTCCTCGTGAACGGTCAGGGTCCCTACCGCCCGGCGGTGAGCCAGTTCGGCAGCAATACGGATCCGGTCGGCACCCCGGCCATCGACTCGCGGCTGTGGCACGACGTCTACCTCACCATCAACCGGTTGCCGGCGTCGTCCGAGGGTCCGGTCAGCCTCGGGGTGATCGTCCAGCCCCTCGTCTCGTGGCTGTGGGTGGGCGGCGGCATCCTGATCCTCGGCTGCTTCCTCGCGGCCGTGCCCGGCCGCCGCCGCCGTCCCACCGATCCGGTGTCGGCACCGGTGCCGGCCCTCGCCGACGGACACGGCGACGGCAACGGCAACGGACGCGCCGACGGAGCCGGACGCGCCGACGGAGCCGGCACCCGGCGGCGTCCCGTCGTCGTGGACGAGGCGGGGGAGCCAGACGACGCACGCGTCCCCGCCGGTTCCCCGTGACACCCGAGGCTCCCTCCGCCGCCCCGCCCGCCAGCGCCCCCCGGGTGGGCCCCGGTGCAGCGGTCACCGCAACGGGCCGCGGTCGGCACACGGCGCGCTGGATGGCCGGTGTCGTGCTCGTGGTGGTGGCCGCCCTCGTCGCCCTGCTCGCCACCCGGCCCCCCGCCACCGAGACCGAGGTGTTCACGCCGCTGCTGGGCAAGACCGCGCCCGGTATCACGGCGACGACGGTGTCCGGTCAGAGATTCGACCTCGGCTCCTACCGGGGCCGCTTCGTGGTGGTCAACTTCTTCGCCAGCTGGTGTCCTCCCTGCCAGCAGGAGCAACCGGAGCTCGTCACTTTCGCCTACCAGCACCGCCACCCCGGCGACGCCGCCCTCGTGGGCGTGGTCTACGACGACGCCACCTCCAGCGCCCGGGCCTTCGACACCGACGCCGGGGCCACCTGGCCCGCCCTGGTCGATCCCGGTGGGCAGATCGCCCTGCACTACGGCGTCCGGGCGCCGCCCGAGACGTTCCTGATCTCACCATCGGGCACGGTGGTGGCCCACATCGACGGCGCCGTGACCGCCTCCTATCTGGACAAGCAACTGGCCGCCGCCGGCGCGGCAGGCGCGTGAGCACCCGTCACCGCCGGCCCGCCGCGTCCCGCCTGGTGTGGCCGGCCCTGGCGGTGGTGCTGGCGGTCGCCCTCACCTTCAGCGTGTCGACACACAGCGGAGCGCGCACGGCGGCGGAGCGGGCCGCCGCCATCGACGGCAACCTCAAGTGCCCGAGCTGCGAGTCCATCTCGGTGCAGGACTCGTCGGCGTCCACGGCCGACGCCGTCCGCCAGGTGGTCCTCGCCCGGATACACGCGGGCCAGAGCGACCAGCAGATCTACCGGTACCTGGAGAGCCTCTACGGGCCGAGCATCCTGCTGCGGCCCCCCACCACGGGGATCACCGCCGTGGTCTGGCTGGTGCCCGTCGTGGCCGCCGCCGCCGGACTCGGGGGACTGGGGTTGTTCTTCTGGCGCCGCCGCCGGCCGGTGGCGGTCCGGGTGACGGACGAGGACCGCGCCCTGGTTGACCGGGAACTGGCCCGGCGCCTCGACGACCCGTGAGTCCTCGCGAACTCGAGGACGAGCGCGCCTTCCTGCTGCGCTCGCTCGAGGACCTCGACCGGGAGCATCAGGCCGGCGACCTCTCCGACGACGATCACGCGGCGTTGCGTGACGAGTACGTCGCCCGCGCCGCGGCGGTGTTGCGCTCGCCCGACACAGGCGCGCCGGGGGCGCCCGACGCGGCCGGGACCGGGTCGGCAACGGCGGGGGAACTGGGCCCGGGGCGGCTCCGGCGACGCGCCGCGTCGGGACCCTTCCGTCCCACCCGGCGGCGGGTGGTCACCACGGCGGCCGTCGCCGGCGTGATCGGTGTGGTGGTGTGGGTCTTGGTGGCGCAGCTGGGCAGCCGGCTGCCGGGGGAGACGGTGACGGGCTCGGTCACCTTGTCGGCGTCGCAGCAGGCGGCGCGGACACTGGCCCAGGCGCAGACCCTCGAAAGCGAGGGCGACGCGGCCGACGCCTTGAAACTGTACGAGTCGGTCCTGAGCCGGCAGCCGAACCAGGACGAGGCCTTGGCCGAGGTGGGATGGCTCGAGTACGAGGCCGGAGCCGAGGCCAAGCGGGGGACCCTCATCGCCCTGGGCCAGCACGAGGAGCAGAAGGCCGAGCGCGTCGACCCGGGCGCCTTCGCGCCGCATCTGTACCTGGGCTCGATGCTGCTGGCCGAGGGCCATCCCGGCCTCGCCGTGGCCGAGTACGAGAAATTCCTGGCCGACCATCCGCCCCGGGCCGTGGTGGGCGCGGCGGTCCCCTTCCTCACGAAGGCCTTCTCCGAAGCCCACGAGCCCCTGCCCGCCCTCCCGCTCGGGACGTCGCCCGGCGGCTGACCGCTACGACGCGATCAGTTCGAGGACCGTGGTGGGAACCACGGCCAACGCGTTCAGCGGACCCCGGACGGGCCAGTCGTCGAAGGCGCGCAGATGGTCGGGGTCCGCCTCGCTCCGTTGCCCTCGCCGCGCTGCTGCCGCCGGCGCCCGGATCCCGAGGACCTGGTCGAGCGTCAGGCCCCGCTCCCACGCCGCGAAGAGCGCACCTAGGGCGGCCAGGGAGAAGCCCGATCGCTGCAGGCGGAGGATCGCCTCCAGCCGGCCGAGGTGTTCCTGGTCGTAGAGACCGGTCCGTCCCCGCAGGGTGGGGCGGTGGAGGAGGCCGAGCGTCTGAAAGGCCCGGACGTTGCGGGTGGTCGTCCCCGCCCGCTGTGCCAACCGGTCCACCGTCATCGGGTCCCCGGTCGTCTGGTCCCTTCCGGCCACCGTTTGATTATAACATGGATTTATGTAACATATGGTCACGTCAGAGAACGCCACCGAGGAGGAGCCATGCCCATCAACGTCGACGCCGTGGGATCGACATCGGAGCCCGTCACCCGGACCTGGACGTCGACCGACTGCCTGCTCTACGCCCTGGGGGTCGGCGCCGGGGCGAGCGATCCGACCGGCTTCGAGCTCGAGTACACCACCGAGAACTCGGCCGACGTGGCGCAGAAGGTACTGCCGACCTTCGCCACCATCGTCGGTGTGAGCGGTGTTCCCCGGACCTCGTTGGGCACCTACGACCCGGCCATGTTGGTCCACGGGGAGCAGTCGATCACCCTGCACGGCGCCATCACCCCCGACGGCGCCGTCAGCACCACGAGCACCGTGGCGGGCATCTACGACAAGGGATCGGGGGCGCTGGTGGTGCTCGAGTCGGACTCGGTCGACGCCACCACCGGGGCACCGTGCTTCTCCACCCGGTCGGCGTTGTTCATCAGGGGAGAGGGTGGATTCGGCGGTGACCGGGGCCCGTCGTCGTCGGGGGAGGCACCCTCCGGTGAAGCGGACGAAGTGGTCACCTACCCCACGCGCACCGATCAGGCCCTTCTGTACCGACTGTCGGGGGACCGCAATCCCCTGCACTCCGATCCCGTCTTCGCCAAGCGGGCCGGCTTCGACCGACCGATCCTCCACGGCCTCTGCACCTACGGGTTCACCGGCCGGGCCCTGCTCCATGTGCTGTGCGGCTCGGACCCGACCCGTTTCCGGTCGATGCACGCGCGCTTCAGTCGCCCGACGATGCCCGGCGACGCCCTGACCGTGTCCATGTGGGTGAACGGCGGCGAGGCCGCATTCCGCACCGAGAACCAGCGGGGAGAGACGGTCATCGACGGCGGCCGTTTCGTCTTCTCGTAGAGCGACGTCTCGTCGTGACTGTGCTTGTCTGGGCCCCGTGTTCCGTCACACGGCCCATCTCTATGACGCGCTCTACGAGGCGGCCGGGAAGGACTACGCGCAAGAGTCGGCGGACATCCACGATCTGATCGAGCACCGGGGACCGGGAGCGCGGACCCTGCTCGACGTGGCCTGTGGCACCGGTGGGCATCTCCAGTACCTCCGACGGTGGTACGCGGTCACAGGCGTCGACGTCGATCCGGGCATGCTGGCCGAGGCCCGGGCCAAGCTCCCCACCGTCTCTTTGATCGAGGCCGACATGCGCAGCCTGGCCCTCGGTCAGACATTCGACGCCGCCGTCTGCCTGTTCAGCTCGATCGGGTACATGCGGTCGACCGACGAGATGGACGTGGCGATCTCTGCCATCGCCCGCCACCTGGTCCCCGGAGGTGTTCTCGTCGTCGACGGGTGGGTTCGGCCCGATGCCTGGATCAACGGGGGGACGACGACGGTGGAGACGGCGCACACCGAGGACGCCACCGTCGTCCGCGTGAGCCGCTCCGTGCGTGACGGCGAACGGACGTCTCTCGAGATGCACCATCTGGTGGCCACGGCGGCCGGCATCGAGCATCTGGTCGACCACCACGACCTCACGCTTTTCGCGCCCGACGACTACGAAGCGGCATTTCGGGCGGCGGGGCTCACGGTGGACATCGTGCCGTGCCCCCTCCCGGGCCGTGACCGCTACGTCGCCACGAAGGCGCCTGGGGACCGTCCGGTCAGCCCCGCAGGTCCCGGAGCCCCGCCACCACACCGCTGAAGACGTCTTCGAAGGCGGTGACATCGTCATCGGTGGTCGACCACCCCACCGACAGGCGCAAAGAACGTTCGCCGTCCACCCCCATGGCTTCGAGAACGGGAGAAGGGGCGAGCGACTCCGACGAGCACGATGAGCCCGAGTGGGCGGCGATGCCGCGCTGGTCGAGTCCGAGGAGCACCGGTTCCGCCTCGACGCCGTCGACGGTCACACAGACGAGGTGCGGGAGCCGGTGATCGGGGTCCCCCACGGCGTCGACACCGTCCACGGCGGTGGCCGCCTCGAGCAGGCGCGTCGTCCGGCGTCGGGCTGCGTCGGCCTCCTCGTCGAGCGCGCCGGGCCGGGCCAACACCTCGGCGGCGGCGCCGAAGCCGACGATGGCGGGAACGTTCTCGAGCCCGGCGCGCCGGGCTCGTTCCTGTTCACCGCCGACGAGCAGAGGATCGAGACGCAGACCGCGTCGGACCAGGAGCGCCCCCATGCCCGGCGGCCCTCCGAATTTGTGGGCACTGACCGACAGCAGGTCGGCTCCGAGCTCGTCGAAGCCCACGGGCAGGTGACCGGCCAGGGCGCAGGCATCCACGTGGACGAGGACGCCGTGGCGCCGGCATATCTCCACCACGTCGGCCACCGGTTGCACGGTGCCGACTTCGTGATTGGCCGCCTGGCAGTGGACGAGGGCCGGCGGACCGCCCGATGCCGTGCACCGGCGTAGCGCGTCCTCGACCGAGTCGGGTTCGATACGACCGGTGCGGTCGATGCCCAGCTCGACCACCGCCGCCAGCCGTGACGACGAGTCCCGGACGCACGAATGCTCCACGGCGGCGAGCAGCACCGGTCGTCCGGGGCGGTCCCGCGTGGCACCCCAGACCGCGGCGTTGGCCGATTCGGTTCCGCCCGAGGTGAACACCACGTGCCGGGGCCTCGTGCCGAAGAGCGAGGCGACGCGCTCGCGGGCGTCCTCCACCACGGCCCGGGTGATCCGTCCCTCGGTGTGGACCCGCCCGGGATCGGCGGCGGTGACCGGTCCTTCGAGCCACCGCACCATCGACAGCACCACCTCGGGCCGAGGCGGGGAGGTCGACGCGTGGTCGAGGTAGTGACGCGTCAGCGGATCAGGCGAGAGCGGCGCACGCGTCGTCGCCGCGGGCGCGAGAGGAGAGAACGACGGACACCCCGGCGTCTGCCTCCTGGCCGCACAGTCCGGCGAGAAGGCCACGGACCATGCCCCTGTCGACGGCGCAGATCACCGGGTGCTGGGCGGCGGCGTCACCGAACGGACAGTTCTCCGCCACCACGGCCGTGGCGTCGCCGCGGTCCTCGGCGTGGGCGGCGAAGCCGTGCGCCGTCAAGGCGTCGGCGATGGCGTGCATGGCCCCGCGCACCGACCGCTGGCCATCGCCCGGTTCCATCCGCTCGGCCAGCACGCGCCCGTGCTCTTCCCCGACCCGTTCGGCCATGCGCTCGGCTTCGACCGGTCCGAGCAGCTCGAGCGCTTCGACGAGCAGAGACACCAGGAGGTCGTCGAGAGGGGTGACGAGATCGATGGTGGGATCGCCGTCGGTCCCGGTGGCGGCCCGGTAGCGCTTCGAGGGGCGCCCGGCGCCCGCCAGGGGAGAGCGCTCCAGGCTCACCGCGACGTAGCCCCCGGCCGACAGCCGGTCGAGATGGTGGCGGGCCACGTTCGGGTGAAGGGAGAAGGCGGTGGCCACCTCCGACGCCGTCGAACCGGGGTGGGAGCGCACGTGGAGATAGATCTCGCGACGTGTCGGATCGCCGAAGGCCGACGTGACGGCCGCCACCGCGGCCGAGAACCGATGGTCGGCGGGACCCGTCGCCTTGGGCTCGGCAGCCGATTTCACGGCATTAGTCTACCTGGTGACGTGCGGTGAAGTCCCTGGTTGGGCAGTGGGTCAGTTCGACCCGACGCGTACATTCGTCTTTACGTCGGAAGCCCCGAAGGGCAGCCTCACGCCTCCCACGGCCTGGGAACCGACGGCTCAGACAACAGGCAACGATAGCGAAGGGGTGTAATGGTCCAAACTGACCCACTGCCCCTGGTTGCGCCCGTGAATATGACCAGAGAGGCAATTCGGTGACAGCCAACGAAGCAGAGGTGCGCGCCGCGGTGGCGGCGGTCGTGGACCCCGACCTGCGGCGAGCCATCGGAGAGCTGGGTCTGATCCGCTCGGTCCGGCTCCAGCGCCGATCGACCACCGTGGTCCTGGCCTTCCCCGTGGCCAAGTGGCCGGCGGCGACGGGGGTGGCCCGGGCGGTGGGCGAGGCTCTCGAGGCCCTCGGCGTCCCCGGACCCACGGTGGACATCGCCACCATGACCGACGCCGAACGGGCCGACCTCCACCTGCAGCTGGCCCTGCCGACCGGCGGCCAGAGGCACCCGGACGAGGGGCACGCACCGGCTGACCACGGCCACACCCATGCCCCGATGCGCCCCCCCGGTGGGGCACCCGGGCCCCTCGGTCACGAGGAGGGACGGCCGAACCGCTTCATGATGCCGGGCACCCGCACCCGGGTGATCGGCATCTCGTCGGGCAAGGGAGGCGTGGGGAAGTCGTCGGTGACGGTGAACCTGGCCGTCGCCCTCGCCGCCCGCGGCCACGAGGTCGGACTTCTCGACGCCGACGTCTACGGGTTCTCCGTCCCGAAGATGCTCGGTGTGACCCGGGGCCCGGTGGCGATCGACGAGCTCCTCGTTCCTCCCGTCGTCCACGGGGTGCGGTGCCTCTCGATGGGCTTCTTCGTTCCCGACGAGCAACCCGTCATCTGGCGCGGCCCCATGCTGCACAAGGCGCTCGAGCAGTTCCTGGTGGACGCTTACTGGGGTGAGCCCGACTATCTCCTCATCGACATGCCGCCAGGGACCGGGGACGTGGCGCTGTCTCTCGGTCAGTATCTCCCGCGGACCGAGGTGCTGGTCGTCACCACCCCGCAGCCGGCCGCCCAGCGGGTGGCCCAGCGCTCGGCCTATGCCGCCAAGCAACTGAACCTTCCCGTGCGCGGCGTCATCGAGAACATGTCGTGGTTCACCGGTGACGACGGTGTGCGGTACGAGCTCTTCGGTGCCGGCGGCGGCGACGCTCTGGCCGATGCCCTCGGTGTCGCGCTGCTGGGAAGGATCCCTCTCGTGCCCGCCCTGCGGCGCGGCGGTGACGACGGCGTCCCCGTGCGCCTGTCCGATCCCGACGGTGAGGCGGCCCTCGCCTTCGAGGCGCTGGCCGATCGGGTGGAGGCACTCGGCCCCTCCCGGATCTACCGACGGGAACTCACCCTGCGCTGAGCGCCCGTTCGCCTCGGCACCGGCCCGGTCGTGGGTCGGCGAGGCTGTTCAGCCGTGCCCGACGTCGTCGATGCCGCGCGGCAGGCTCCGGGGGTCCCATCCGAGATCGCCAACGGCGGCGGCCATGGCGAAGCGGTCGGTCATCCCGGCCACGTAGGCCACCGCCGCGTGCACGGCGTCGGAGCTGCCACCGGCCAGCCCCCCCGTCTCCTGCACACCGGGGATGCGGTTCGGTTGATCGGCGAAGTGCTCGACCAGATCGCGCAGCATGGCGACGACGGCGGTGCCCTGGGCCACCGACGCGGGGCGGAAGTAGACGTGTTCGTAGTTGCCCTGGCGGAACGAGGCCAGGGCGTCGGCCAGGTCCTCGTCCATCCCCACCTTGCCCGACGCCAACGTGGCCCCGGTCACGCCCTGGATGAAGGAGTGCAGTTGATGCGACCGGGTCTCGCCGCATCGTTTGCGCACCGCCTCGGGCAACAGTGCTGGCGTCACGATGCCGGCCGACACGGCGTCCTCCCAGTCGTGGCAGACGTAGGCGATGCGATCGGCCCAGCTGACGACTTCCCCCTCGGGGGTCGAGGGAGCGGGGCGGGACCACGAGTGGTTGCGGATCCCGTCGAGGGTCTCGACACAGAGGTTCAGGTCGGCGACGGACACGTCGGCTCCCCAGACGGCGTGATCGAAGCCGTCGGTGAGAAAGATCCCGAGGGCGTCCTCGCTGGCATGGCCACCGGGCCCGTGACCGCAATCGTGGCCGAGGGCGATCGCCTCGGTGAGAGCCACGTTCAGCCGGCAGGCTCGGGCGATGCCGGTGGCGACCTGGGCCACTTCCAGGGCGTGGGTGAGGCGGGTCCGTTGGTGGTCGGCCGGGAAGATGAAGACCTGGGTCTTTCCGGCCAGACGGCGGAAGGCCGACGAGTGCAGGATGCGGTCCCGGTCGCGCTCGAAGCACGTCCGGTAGGCGTCGGCTTCTTCGGCCACCGCCCGCCGCCCACCGCCGCGGGCCCGGGTGGCGCCGTCGGCCAGGGTGGCGTCCTCGGCGCCCTCGCGGTCCTCCCGATCGAGGGGGGCCACGGCGGCGCTACCCACCACGGCGGCCGAGTCGGCATGTGCCGTACGCATACCGGCCCCCCGGTGACCCGCCATGGTGGCGGCCCAGCGACGGCCCCGGTCGCTCTCGATGACGCCGGGGGGACGCCCCTCTGTGGTCGTGGTCCTGCCTCCTCGTCGTCGGGGGACGCCCACCGGCGTGCCCACCGGGGTTCACGTGGTCGAAGCCAGTGTGCCGCATCGCTGTATCGTCGGGGGCTGGCCCGTCCCGGGCCGGCGGTGATCGGAGGAACGAAGCAGGTGGACGTGCGCATCGGGATCGTGCAGAGCGCCAAAGAGGTCGAGGTCGAGTTGGCCGACGACATCGACCGGGACTCGGTCATCGCCGAGATCGAAGGATCCCTCGCCAAGGCAGAGGGTGTCCTGTGGTTCACCGACCGCCGGGGCCGCCGGGTGGCCGTGCCCGTGGGCAGGGTCGCCTACGTCGAGGTGGGAGCCCCGGTGTCGGAGCGCAAGGTCGGCTTCGGGGCACCCTGACGACGACGGGGCAGAACCGGCCACCGTGCCCGGCGTGGGCACGGTGGCGTGACCGCTGAGATTCGCCGGCACGGTCCCGTCGGGCGAGTCAGAGAGGACGTGCACGATGGTCGGCCTCCTCGACCGGCGCCTCGTCTTCGTGACGGGCAAGGGTGGCGTCGGCAAGACGACGGTGGCCGCCGCTCTGGCCCTGTTCGCCTCCGAGCACGGCCGGCGCACGCTGTTGTGCGAGGTCGACGCCAAGGGTGACGTCGCATCGTTCCTCGAGTCGGGCCCCACGTCTTTCACCGCGCACGAGGCGCTGCCCAACCTGTGGGCCATGTCGATGGACACCGAAGCGTCTCTTCGTGAGTACCTCCGGCTCAACCTCCGCATCCCGGTGGTCGGTCGCATCGGCCCGCTGGCGAAGGCCTTCGACTTCGTCGCCACCGCCGCCCCGGGCGTACGGGAGATCCTCACCGTGGGCAAGCTCTGTTTCGAAGTGCGCGAGAAGCACTACGACCTCGTCGTGGTCGACGCCCCGGCCACCGGGCACATCGTCGGACAGCTGACCGCCCCCCAGGCCATCAACGAACTGGTCAAGGTCGGCCTCATCCGTTCCCAGACGGACTGGATGCTCGACATCCTCTCCGATCCGCATCAGACGGCGCTGGCCATCGTGACCACCCCCGAGGAGATGCCGGTCAACGAGACCATCGAGCTGGCCGAGCGGGTCAAGAAGGAGACCACGGTCGAGCTGGCGTCGGTGATCGTGAACAGGGTCCTGCCCGAGTTGTTCGGTCGCAGCGAGGAGGAGGTCTTCGACCGTCTGTGCCAGGGTGCGGCGACGTCGGAGCTCGGGCGCCTGGTGGGGGAGGACCCCGCCCCCGTCCTGGCGGCGGCGCGCCTGGCCGTCACCCTGCGACGAACCCACGCCGGGCATCTGGAGCGCCTGCGCTCGTCGATCGACGCCTCGGTTCCCATGCTGTACCTGCCGTTTCTCTTCGCCCGGTTCCACGGCCTGCGCAGCATCCGCCAGGTGGCGCGTTCGCTCGGAGAGGAACTGGGCTTCTGATGCCGGCGCGGCGCCCCCCGGCACGCCTGGCCCCCCACGGGTCGTTCGACGGTCTGCTGGCGTCGCGCGAGATCATCGTGGCCTGCGGGCCCGGCGGGGTGGGGAAGACGACGACGGCGGCCGCGGCGGCGGCCATGGCGGCGGCCCACGGCGGGGGCAAGGTGCTCGTCCTCACCGTGGATCCCGCCCGCCGACTGGCCGATGCCCTCGGGCTGGAGGGCATCGGCAACACCGAGCGCCGCGTCCCCGACGCCGCGTTCGCCTCGGCCGGCATCAAGCCCCGGGGGGAGCTCTATGCCGCCATGCTCGACACCAAGGAGTCCTGGGACGCCTTGATCCGTCACCATGCCCCCGACCCGCGCACCCGTGACGAGATCCTGGCCAACCCGCTCTACCGCAACATCTCGGGCCGCTTCGTCCAAAGCCACGACTACATCGCCATGGAACGCCTCTTCGAAATCCATGCCGAGGGCATCTACGACCTGATCGTGGTGGACACCCCGCCCACCCGCAACGCTCTCGACTTTCTCGATGCCCCCGAACGGATGGCCGACTTCTTCTCCAGCCGTCTCCTGCGGTGGCTGATCGTCCCCTACCGGTCCCGGCTCGTGAACTTCGCCTCGCGGCCGTTCTACCAGGTGGCCGATCGCATCTTGGGCACCCAATTCCTGGCCGACATCGCCGAGTTCTTCATCTTGTTCCAGACCATGTACGACGGATTCGTCGAGCGGGCCCGGTCCGTGCAGCGGCTCCTCGCCGATCGGCGGACCTCGTTCATCGTCGTCTCCACCCTGGAGACGGTGCCGCTGCGCGAGGCCGAGTACTTCGCGCAAGCCATCAGCGAGCGCAAGCTGCATCTGGGGGCCATCGTCTTGAACAAGGTCCTGCCCGAGTACCTGCGCGATCCCAAGGGCGCCGTCGTGGCCGAGAAGCTACGCGACGGGGCGGAGGAGATCGCCGGCGCCATGGCGGTGGAGCTCGACGGCGCCGAACCCGCCCAGATCCGCCGTGTCCTGGCGGAGATCGGCCAGAACTACATGGACTACCGGACCGTGGCCCAGAGCGAAGCCGAGAAGCAGGCGGAGCTGTCCACGGCGGCGGAGACCCTCGTCAGCATTCCCTACTTCGAGACCGACGTCCATGACTTCGCCGGGCTCATGCGGTTGGGCGCCGGCCTGTGGGAGGAGTGACTCGTCAGGAATGTCCCGAGGCGTCGGAGGCGAGCAGCCGGGGGACGCCGTCGCCGTGGAGCTTGGCCGTGTACATGGCGGTGTCGGCCCGGGCCAAGATCGACTCGGGCGTGTCGTCGGGATAGGGGTGCGCAACGCCCACACTGGCGCTGAGCGAGATGGAGCCGACGGACAGGTCGGTGGGGAGCTCGATGGCACGCACCAGGCGCTGCGAGAGCTTTTCGAGGTCGCGGGGGTTGTCGGTCCTCGCCACCACCACGAATTCGTCGCCGCCGTAGCGGGCCACGAAGTCAGCCCGCCGTACGCACTGTCGGAGCCGGCCTCCGAGCTTGCGCAGCAGCTCGTCGCCGACCTCCTCGCCGAAGCGGTCGTTGATGGGCTTGAAGCCGTCGAGGTCGAGGAAGATCACGGCCGTCTTCACGTCATCGAGGCAGCGTTCCAGGCGACGGCACAGCGCGGCACGATTGGGGAGATCGGTGAGGGCGTCGCGCCAGTCGACCCCTTCGAGGGCGGCCTGTGTGGCGCGGAGCTGGCTGATGTCGTGTCCCGACACGACGAGTCCACCGACGGTGGGATCGTCCACCAGATTCACGATGCTGAACTCGAAGGGGACCGAGGCCGAGTCATCGCGCCGGAGCAACTCCACCTCGACGGTGGTCGGGCCAGTGTTCCAGGCGGGGGCGTCCAGGGCGCGGGCGAGGGCCGCCGACCAAACCGGCCGGTCGCGCTCGATGACGAGATCGGCCAGTGGTTTTCCTTCCACGAGCTCCTGGTCGTGACCGAGCATGCGCGTGATGGCCGCCGACACCGACTCGATCTCTCCGGTCGGCTCCAGAAGCATGATGATGCTCGCCGCGTTGTGCACGAGGGAGCGGAATCGACCGACCTCGCTGTTGGCCACTTCCCATCGCCGCCGTTCGGTGAGGTCCCGGATGCACAGCACGAGCCCACCGACGGTCCCTTGACCGAGCCGATTGGAACCGATCACCTCGACGAGCTTCCACCCGTCACCGGCACGCACCCGCAGTTCGAGTGGCGTTCCCACCGCCTTGCCCTGGATGCTCGTCAGGGCGACGCCGGCCAGTTCCTTGTCGTCGGCGTGGACAACGTCGAGAGCGTTCGTCCCGGCTAATTCGGCGGCGGTGCGACCGAACAAGCGCTCGGCGGCATCATTCGTCCACAGCACGCCACCCATCTGATCCACGACCACCACGGCGTCAGGCAATGACTGCGCGACGTCGGCCAGACTCTCCCGGTCCATCTAAATCCGCGCCCCCGTGATCACCAAATCTCCATCGGCCGTGGAAGGCCCTGGGTTGACATCCGCCGCCGTCCGAAAGCCGGGGTTGTGCGTCTGTTGCGCCTCTTCAGCCACGAATGGGCGCCCCCCGGGGCCATTTCAGCGGGTGCCCATCCACGGGTTCGGTGAACGATTCAGCTGTGGTCGGGGGCGAAGACGACGGAGCCCGCGGCGCCCAGACGATCGGCGTGGGCCCGGATGTTGTCGTTGAGCCCGACGGCCTCGGGAAGAACGAGGACACCGGACACCCGCCCGGCATCGGCGGCGGGGAGCGTCAGGTATCCGCGCACGGGGCCGTGAGGCGTCAGGTACCCGCGGACGGGGCCTGAGGATCCGGTATCTGCACCTCACCCATCGCATCGCCTCCTTCGATCCGGGCCGCGCCCGGTGGTGTCGCCTATGGCTCTTCGCCGCGTCCCGTGGCATTGCCGCGGACATCGGTTTCACAATGTCGTCGGGCCATGACGTCGGATCGACAATGACATGGTCCGTTGGCGCCGGTATGACCCGGGTTGTGCTGGCTTGGTTGAAGAAAATCGCCGTTGTTGCCGACAGGAATTCGGTGAGGCGACAAGTGACGATCACAGAAGAGAAGCGGGTCACGATACGGACGTGTGGGTTCGCCTTCACCACGACCGGGCGGCCGTGTGCCAACCATGTCGGCGATGACGAGCTCTACTGCCGGGCCGGCCATCCCTGTGCCACCGGCATGGCGCATCTCGGTCATGTCGGGGTCACGGTGGGCGTGGCCCGTCACGGCCGGCCGTCCGGAATCGGCGTCGAGCAGGAGACCATCTCACACCGCGGCCGCAGGGCCATGAAGCTCCTGGGCCGTTCCCTGGCCCACGAGGACGCCGAGGCCGACGGTATCTGTGCCGACCGGGTGCTGGCCGATCCGGCCATCGCCCTGGCCCTTCTCGGCTCGCCCGAGGCCGCGCCCGAAGCCCGCGATGCCGTCGTGCAACGCTTCGGCTTGGTGGGCGCCTTCCTGGTGGTAGGCCACGAGGACCGGTGGCAGCGCCGACTCGCCGTCGTGTCGGGCGACGCCGCTGTCTCCATGCCCGGGGACGTAGTGTCGGTGTACCTCGAGAGGCTGATCAAACACTTCGCCCATCTCGACGTCCACAAAATGGCGACCCTCCTGAACGACATCGACTGTGCCGAGAACGGGGTCCCGGACGACGCCGTGGCGGTCGCCCGCCACCGGTTGCACGCCGCCTACGCCGTCGCCGCCCGTGACGGCAGCGACGTGTCGCACCACGAGTACATGGAGTCTCTGAACGAGGTCCTGAGCATGACGCGCCCGGCCGTGGCGTCATGACACGAATCCCGGGCTGACCACCGGACCGCGGCGTTGGCGGTCCCTCTGCCGTCCCCCACCACCCCGGCGGAGGGCCACGGCCCCGCCGCCTACGATGCGGTCGGAGGTGAGCCCGATGACCGACATCGTTGACCCCGTTCTGGAGGCGTACGCCGAAGCCCACACCACGCCCCCGCCCCCGCATCTCGTGGCCGTGGCTGTCGAGACGCAGGACACGTTGGACTTTCCCGGCATGATGGTGGGGACCCTGGAGGGGCGGTTCCTCGAGATGATCGTCTACGCCCTTCGCCCCCGTCGGGTGCTCGAGATCGGGACGTTCAGCGGGTACTCGGCTCTGGCCATGGCCGCCGCGCTGCCCCCCGGTGGTCGGATCACGACCTGTGAGCTCAGTCCCGTCCACGCCGAGGTGGCCCGTCGCCACATCGCCACCAGTCCCTACGCCGACCGGATCGAGGTGATCGAGGGACCCGCCCTCGAGACGGTGCAGGCCCTCGACGGCCCGTTCGACTTCGTCTTCATCGATGCCGACAAGCCGAGCTACCTGGCCTATTACGAGGCGGTCCTGCCCAAGCTGGCGCCGGGCGGCATGATCGCGGCCGACAACACCCTGTGGAGTGGCAACGTCGTCGACGAGAAGGACTCCTCCGACAACACAGTGGCCATCCGCGCCTTCAACGACACGGTCGTGGCCGACCCTCGCGTGGTGAGTGTCCAACTCACCGTGCGCGACGGCGTGACCCTCATCCGCCGGGTCGACGACACCGGCGCCGCCGGGTAACGCGGACGAACGCAGTCCGGCGTCGTCGTGCTCGACTATCACCTCCATCTCTGGCCGCACGGCCACCGCGACACCGCCCCCACGCTCGACCAGGTGGCGGCGTACTGCGAACGGGCCCAGGCGGCGGGCGTCACCGAGATCGCCCTGACCGAGCACCTCTTCCGATTCGCCCAGGCCGATCGCCTCCTGCACGGCTTCTGGGATGACGAACCCGACGCCGCCCTGCGCCTGTCCATGAAGCGCTACTGGGAGGACCACGCCCGCGCCGACCTCGACGCCTACGTCGACTGCGTGCTCGCCGCCAAAGATGCCGGCCTGCCGGTCGTCCTCGGGCTCGAGGTGGACTACTACCGGGGCCGGATGGACGACGTGGCCGCGCTCCTCGCCGGCTATCCGTTCGACGTCCTGCTCGGATCGGTCCATTGGCTCGGGACCTGGCGATTCGACGACCTCGATGACCGGGTGTCCTTGGACGGGTGGCGGGCGCGCCATGTGGATGCGGCGTGGTCCGACTACGTGGCCGCCATCGAGGAGCTGGCGGCCACGGGGACGTGCGACGTTCTCGCCCATCCCGATCTCGTGAAGGTGGCGGGCCACCGGCCGGACACGCCCGAGGAGTGCTGGGACCGGCTCGTCGAGGCGGCCGTGTCGTCGGGGATGGCGGCCGAGCTGTCGTCGGCCGGCTACCGCAAACCGGCTGCCGAGGCCTATCCGTCGCCGCCGTTGCTGGAACGGTTCGTGCGCCGCGGCGTGCCGCTCACCACGGCATCGGACGCCCATCGGCTGGCCGACGTGGCCGACCGGTCGGCCGATCTCTCCGTCCAGCTCTCGGCCCTCGGCGTCGTCACCCTGCGTGCTTTCCGGGCCCGTCGACCGCACGACGTGCCCTGCCGTGCGGAGGTGCCGCTCCCGTGATGATGACGCCGGCCGAACTGGTCGCGTCGTTCACCGATCTGGGCGAAGCCGATTTCGACCACCTCCAGCGGCTGCTCGGATCGTGGGGGGTGCTGTCGGACCTGTCGTTCTCGGACCTCCTGCTGCTCGTGCCGGCCACGGGATCCGACGGTGACCGCTTCCTCGTCCTCGGCCAGATCCGACCGACCACCAGCGTGACCCTGCTGCGCGTCGACCTGGTCGGACAAGTGGTGGCGGCCGACGACTGGCAGGTGGCGGCGGAAGCGGTCCGCACGGGGAGGGTGGTGTCGGGCGTGGCCGACGTGCCCGCACCGTCCCCGCTGCCGGCGCCGTTGCCGACCTGGCCCGTCCATGAGCACGCCTCGGACACGGGCGAGGTCCCGGCCGTCCCCGACACGGCGCAATTCGAGTGCGTCCCCGTCCCCCTCGGAGGGACGGCCCGGGCCGTGTTGGTGCGCATCGGGCCTCTCGAGGACCGACGCCGGTCCTACCGGCTCGAACGCGTCTACCGCGATCTGTACCAACGACTGGCCGCCATGGTGGCCGCCGGCGACTACCCGTTCGCCGGCGAGGACGTCACCACCGAGGACGCGCCACGGGTGGGCGACGGACTGATCCTCGTCGACACCGAGGGACGGATCGTCTACTCGTCGCCCAACGCCATGAGTGCGTTGCACCGGATGGGGGTGAGCGATGCCGTCGAGAGCCGACGGTTACCCGATCTCGGCGTGGAGGAGACGGCCATCGACCGGGCCCTGGCGGCCGGGTGTCCGGTCATCGAGGAGGTCGAGCGTCGTCCCGACGTGATCGTTCTCGTTCACTGCACGCCGCTCCTGGCGGCGGGCGTCGTCACCGGGGCCATGGTGCTGCTGCGCGACGTGACCGACCTCCGCCGGCTGGACCGCCTTCTTCTGTCCAAGGACGCGGCCATCCGCGAGGTGCATCACCGGGTGAAGAACAACCTGCAGACCATCTCCTCGCTCTTGCGCCTCCAGGCCCGGCGTCTGGCTCCGGGAGAAGGGCAAGAGGCACTACGCGAAGCCGAGCGACGCGTCCGGTCGATCGCCGTCGTGCATGAGATCCTCTCGCGCGAGCCCGGTGACGAAGTCCCCTTCGACGAGATCGTGGGATCTCTCGTGCGCATGGCCGAGGATTCGGCTGTCTCCGGTCACCACGTCTCGATCCGGGTCACGGGCGATATCGGTGAGGTCGGGGCGGACGTCGCCACCCCGCTCGCCGTCGTCTTGGCCGAGCTCCTGCAGAACGCCGTCGAGCACGCCTTTCCCTCCACCGGTGTCGATACCGAAGAGCTGGGCGGGTCCACCGGCACCGACCTCGGGCGCGTCGACCTGGTGCTGGCCAACGACGGGCGCCGCCTCACCATCCAGGTGCGCGACGACGGCATCGGGCTGCCGGTCGGCTTCGACATCGAGGCCACCACCAGTCTCGGGCTGTCTATCGTCCGCGACCTCGTCACGGCCCAGCTGGCCGGAAGCATCGTCATGGAGAGTCGCGGCGGGACGCTCGTCACCCTCGACATTCCGGTCGCCACCGCCGACGACGGTGCGGGCTGGGACTGACGCCGCCCGACGCCGACAGCCCGGTTCAGGAAATCAGTGGTCGGGCGTCCCGGAGAACCGGTACCCGATCCCGCGCACGGTGTGCAGCCACCGCGGTTGGGCCGGGTCGGGTTCGAGCTTCAGACGCAATCGCCGGATGTGCTCGGTCACCGTGGCCGGATCCTGCCACTCCTGGGTCGACCCCCACACGTGCTCGAGAAGCTCCTCCCGGCTGAACACCTGCTCGGCCGCCGTCGCCAGGAAAGCGAGAAGATCGAACTCCTTCGGGGTGAGATCAACGATCCGGCCGTCCACCTCGACCCGGTGGGCGGCGCGGTCGATCACCAGGTCCCCGTGTTCCACCTTGTTCACGGCGTGGGCCGGGTGCCCCCGGCGCAAGACGGCGCGGATGCGGGCCTCGAGCTCAGGCAGAGAGCAGGGCTTCACCACGTAGTCGTCGGCGCCCAGGTCGAGCACGCGGATCCGCTCGGACTCCTCGGTCCGTCCCGTCAGGACGATCACCGGCAGGGCGCCGTCCCGGCGCAGCCGGGAGAGGACCTCGTCGCCGTCGATGCCGGGAAGGCCGAGATCGAGCAGGACGAGGTCGTACTGGCCCAGGCTGGCCTCGCGCAAGGTCGAGGGACCGTCGACCGCCTCGCCCACGTGGTAGCCCACCCGTTGGAGGAAGAGCCTCGTCGCCGTGCGACTGGCCTGGTCGTCCTCCGCTACGAGCACGGTGCGCTCGTCCTCCGTCATCGTCACGACACTCACCCCTACACCTTCGTCGTACGGCGGCTCAGGCTTGAGCCTCCGTTGTGGATCGCCGTCACAGGGCCAGGGTGGCCCGCCCCGAGAGGGTGGGGAGGACCCGGTCGACGAACAGGTCGACGAGCTCCGGATCGAAGAACCGGCCCCGTTCGTCCTCCAACTCGTCGACGGCCTGGTCCACCGTCCAGGCCCGCTTGTAGGGACGCTCGTGGGTGAGGGCGTCGAAGACGTCGCACACGGCCACCACCCGGCCGGGCAGGGGGATGGCCTCGCCGGCCAGGCCCGAGGGGTATCCCTCCCCGTTCCAGCGCTCGTGATGGGTCTCGGCGATGATGCGGGCCAGGTCGAGCACGTCGGAGGTGCTCACCCCGATGATCCGGGCCCCGATGGTGGTGTGGGCGCGGACGAGCTCGAATTCTTGGGCATTCAGCTTCCCCGGCTTGAGCAGGACCGAGTCGGGGACGCCGACCTTGCCCAGATCATGGAGGGGGGCCGCCCGCCCGATGAGATCGGCCAGCTCGTCGGGCACGCCGGCCGACCGGGCCAGCAGCGCCGCCGTCATCCCGACGCGTTCGGTGTGATCGTCCGTCTCGTCACGTAGCTCGTCGTGCAGCCGCATCAGGGACTCGAGGTGGGACCCTTCGAGCTCGGCCGTCCGTCTTTGCATCACTTCGTCGTGCTCGCGTCGCTGCCCGTCGAGACGCAGGTGGATACGGCGGGTTTCCAGGTGGTTCAGCACCCGCATGCCGACCTCGGTCGTGTCGAACGGCTTGGTCAGGAAGTCGGTGGCTCCGGCGCCGAAGGCGTCGCGCCGGGCCTTGGCCGTGACGTCGGCCGAGAGCATGAGCACGGGAAGGTACTCGTCGGGCTCGATCAGCGCCCCCACCTCGCGCAGCAATTCGAGGCCCCCCAGATGCGGCATATGGAGGTCGAGCAGGACGATGTCGGGCCGCTGAGCGTCGAACAGGGTCCGGAACTGACGCGGATCCGTGGTGCTCCTGATCCGGGTGAAACCGTTGCGCTCCAGGATGGACTCGACGAGGGCGACGTTGGCGGGCTCGTCGTCGATGACGAGCACATCGGCGCCCCGCAACAGGCCCTCATCGAGGTTCACCGGATCTCCTCTTCCGACGCCACCGCCTCCGACGCCACCACCACCGACGACGACCACCACGGACAGTGTCGGCCGGCCCGGCGCCGGCCTTGAGTGAGATCGGGCGGCAGGGCCGGGGGTCGGGGGTCGGGGGTGCGCACGCCCAGCGGGGTCCTAGCCGTGACGGCGGTGTGCGGGGGAGGAGGCGGTGTGCGGGGGAGGAGGAGGTGGTGGCGGTTCAGACGGACGTCGGCCGCGCCCTCGAGGCGGCTTATTGCCCTCGAGGCGGCGTCATCGGGTGTCGTGCCCGGGGTTCAGTTACGAGGCCCGGCGGCGGGCCGCCAGCCAGGCCTTGCGCAGCTTGCGCCGCTCCTCCTCGGAGGTACCGCCCCAGATCCCCGACTCCTGGTTGGTGGCCAGGGCGAACTCCAGGCAGGGCTCGTTCGCCTCGCAGTCCTGACAGACCCGCTTGGCCGCCTCGATCTGCTCGATGGCGGGACCGGTGGTGCCCACGGGAAAGAAGAGGTCGGGCTCGGTGTGCCGACAGGAGGCCAGGTTCCGCCAATCATCGGCGTCCCATTCGACCGACCGGTTCCACATGAGTGCCATGCTCTTCCTCCGGTACCTTGCGCCCGCGGGGGTGCGCAGAACTTGTGATTCAGTTCACATGAGGGGCCACAGGGGTGGGGTCTGCCTGTGAAATTGTCCACTAGTGAACGTAGTCCCAAGCGTTAGTTCGTGCAAACGTCATATTGCGCCAAAACCATTGGAATGGAGCGGAATGGTGGGTAAATGATCGAAGAGAGGCAGCGCTGGCCGCGGCGCGGCGCCGACACTCCGGTCCTGCTCCTGGCCCATCGCGGCGGATCAGGGCCGTGGCGGGAAAACACCCTGGAGGCGTTCGTCGGCGGCCTCCGGCTGGGCGCCGACGGGGTCGAGCTCGACGTCCGTCGCACCTCCGACGGCGCCCTGGTGGTGCACCACGACGCCGAGATCGCCGGGGTCGGGGCCATCCACGCCCTGCCGGCGGGCGCGCTGCCCCCGTGGGTTCCCCGATTGGGCGAGGCGCTCGCCGCCTGTGCCGGGGCCGTGGTGAACGTGGAGATCAAGAACGGCCCGGTGGAACCCGGTTTCGACCCCGGCCACATCGCCGCCATCGAAGTGGCCGCCGCCCTCGCCGCCCCGGCCGGTGATCCTGACCGGGACCCGGCTCACGTCATCGTCTCCTCGTTCTGGCCCGCCACCCTGGCCGCCGTGCACGACGCGGCCCCCGGGATCGCCATCGGTTTGCTCGTCCACCCCGCCCTCGACGCCGCCGAGGCCGCCGTCCAGGCGGCCGCCCTGGGGTGCCGGGCCCTGCATCCCTTCCACGCCCAGGCCACGCCGGCCCTGGTGGAGTTGGCCCACGGCCTCGACCTGGCCGTGGCCGTCTGGACGGTGAACGAACGGGCCGACCTGGTGGCCGCCGTCGCCGCCGGGGTCGATGTCGTGATCACGGACCGGGTGGGTGACCTGCGCGAGGCGCTCGATGCCGCCCGCTGAGGACGGTCCCGCCCTGGTCGCGCCGGCGCGTGCGCCCGGTCGGGACGATGCCGGGGCGCGACGGAGCCCGGTCCGGGGCCGATTGGTCCGAAGAGCCCATCCTCGGGGACAATCGACCCCATGAACGTCGTCGTCCTTGTGAAGCAAATTCCCGATCCGGCCGCACCTCAGGCACTCGATCCCGGGACCCACACCCTCGTCCGCCAAGGCAAGTTGATCCTGGACGACTCCGACGCCTACGGCGTCGAGATGGGGCTCCAGTTGGCCGATCAGGCCGGTGGGGACGTGGTCACCCTGGTGTCGATGGCCCCCAACGCCGAGACCTCCGGCCTGCGCACGGCGCTCGCCATGGGGGCCGACAAGGCCATCTTGATCAGTGACGAAGCGCTGCAGGGCTCCGATGCCCTGTCCACGGCGAAGGTCCTGGCCAAGGCCGTCCAGCGGGCCGAGCCCGACCTCATCATCGCCGCCACCGAATCGACCGACGGCTACACGGGAACGCTCCCGGTACAGCTGGCCGAACTCCTCGGCCTGCCGTCGATCACCTTCGCCAAGAAGGTGTCGATCGGTGACGGCAAGGTGTTCGTCGACCGCCAGACCGAAGCCGGCTACGACGAGGTCGAGTCGCCCCTTCCCGCCGTGGTGACCGTCACGGCCGGCGTGGTCGAGCCCCGGTACCCGTCCTTCAAGGGGATCATGGCGGCCAAGTCCAAGCCCCTCGAGCAGCTCACCGTGGCCGACCTCGGCCTCGATGCGAGCCAGGTGGGGGCGCAGGGTTCGCGCCAGGAGGTCACCGACGTCTCCGATGCCGACGAGCGCAAGGCGGGCGAGATCATCGAGGACGACGGCGATGGCTTCGAGCACGTCGTGCGGTTCCTGGAGCAGCTCAAACTCATCTGACGCCGCCATCGGCCGGCGCACGCCGCCGTTCACACCTCTCGTTTCATTTCTCCACGAAATCGACCCCCCACCGACAATTCCTCTCGCACCAACGACTCCCAGGAGCACACACGATGTCCATCGAGAAGATCTGGGTCCTTGCCGAAGTCGCCGACGGAGCGCCTACGAGCACCACGCTCGAGCTCCTCACCGAGGCGCGGTCGATGGGACCCACCGTGGCCGCCGTCACCTGGGGCACCGACACCGCGGCCGTCGCCGGCACGCTCGGCGACTACGGGGCCGCGTCCGTCTACGACGTGGGTGACCTCGACGGCGCCCTCCCCGGCGCCCCCGTCGCCGGCGCCATCGCGGCGCTGATCGAATCGGGCGAACGACCCGACGTGATCCTGGTGCCCGCCAGCTACGACGGTCGCGACATCGCCGGCCGGCTCTCGGCCAAGATCGACCGGCCCGTCATCACCAACGTGGTCGGGCTCGTCGTCGACGGTGACGACGTCCGGTCACAGCACGGTCTCTTCGGCGGGGCCCAGGTGGCGACCGCCCACTTCGCCGGGGAACGGCCGTGGATCTTCGTGGTCCGGGCCAAGTCCTTCACGGCGGAGTCGGCCGGCGGAGCCGCCGCATCGGTGATCCCGGCGCCGGCGCCCGATCTCGGTGCCTCCAATACGGCCCGGGTGTTGGCCCGCCACGTCGAGGAGCGGACCGGTCCGAAGCTCGACGAGGCCGAGGTCGTCGTCTCCGGTGGCCGGGGCCTCGGCTCGGCCGAGCACTACGCCATGATCGAGGAGTTGGCCAAGCTGCTCCACGGTGCCGCCGGGGCCAGCCGGGCCATCGTCGACGCCGGCTGGGTGCCCTACTCGCACCAGGTCGGCCAAACGGGCAAGACGGTGAAGCCCACCCTGTACATCGCCTGCGGGATCTCCGGTGCCACCCAACACCTGGTGGGGATGAAGGGCTCCAAGAACATCGTCGCCATCAACAAGGATCGCGACGCCCCGATCTTCTCGGTTGCCGACCTCGGAGTGGTGGGTGACGTCCACAAGGTCGTGCCCAAGCTGATCGAGGCGCTGAAAGCACGCGGCTGATCAGCGCCGGGCGCGGCTGGTTCGGGGACCTCGATCGTGAAACATGTCTGGATCCTGCGCCATGCCAAGGCGGCGTCCGAGGGACGCGATGGCGACGACCACAGTCGGCCCCTGACCGGTCGCGGCCGGCGCCAGAGCGCCCAGGTCGCCTCCTTCCTGGCCGACCGGGTGGCGTCGGGCGCGCCCACACCCGACGTCGTCCTCTCCTCGTCGGCGGCCCGGGCCCTGGCCACCGCCGAGGCGGCCCACGCCGCACTGGGTGAGAACGTCCCCTTCGAGATCGGGCGCGCCCTCTACAAGGCGGACGCCGACGACATCGTCGACCGCCTCCGACTCGTTCCCGACGAGATCGAGGCCGTCATGGTCGTCGGCCACAATCCCAGCTTCCACGACCTGACCCTGCTCCTCGTGTCCGACGACGATACCGACGGACGGGCTCGTCTGGCCGAGGGCTTCCCCACGGCGGCACTCGCCATCGTGGCCCTCGACGTCACCTCCTGGAGCCAGGTCGTGGCCGGGTCGGGACACCTCGACGAGATGTTCGTCCCCACCCGCTGACTGCTTCTCGGAGGTCTGCTCTCGGGACGTGGATCAGACGAGCGGCCACGGGTAGCAGTGCTCGTTGGGGTCGGGGACGGGAAACCGGCCTTTCTTCACCAGTCGCCGGGCCCGGCGGCAGACGGCGTCGATCTCAGAGGGCGACAGGCACTCGGCCAGAGCGTCGGGGACGTCGTCGGCCAGGGCGGAGAGATCGGTGAGCAGCTCGTCGGGGACCGGGTCGCCGGCGAACTCCCAGATGACCGTGCGCAACTTGGGATCGCGGTGGAAACAGAGCCCGTTGTCGATGGCCCAGATTCTCCCGTCGTCGCCGAGGATGCAGTGCCCGCTCTTGCGGTCGGCGTTGTTGGCCACGACGTCGAAGGCGCAGATGGCGCGGAGCCGCTCGTGGTGGCGCTCGTCCTCGATCAATGTGAAGTGGTGCTGCGAGAAGTCGGCGTCGACGAAGCGCTGCAGCGATCCCTCCCCGAACGGGCCGTCGAGCCGGGTGATCGTTTCTGGGACCAGGTCCCATCCGAGAGCCACCGACAACTCGTAGGCGGCCACCTCGCGTCGGAAGATGGCGCCGGGGAAGTCCCACAGATGGCGCTCGCCCCGCTCGGGTTTGTAGACGGCCCCTACCTCCTCGTTCCCCGACCTGCAGGTGACCAGGAAGGTCTGGTTCGAGCTCCACGGCATCCGACCCACGATCTCGATCTCGCCCTCGGCGAGAAGGGTCACGATGCCGGTGGCCGGTGGCCGTTCGTCCTGGGGCACTGGTGTCCAGAGGGATCGAGGGGCAACCCGCACAGCGGGCAGGGAGGCCGACCCGCCTCCACGAGGAGCGTGGCCCGCACGGCGAAGGCCGCCGCCTGTCCGCGGGTGATCGTGAACCGGGCCACGTCGCCGTCCTCGTCCTCGGCCACGAGCTCCTCGGCCACGAGCACGATCCGGTCGATGTCGTCGTCGTAGCTGACCCCGAGGGTTCCCACCACCCAATGGGGCTCGGACGGCTCCACCAGCTCGAGCCCTTCGGGCAGCGTTCCGGGCCGCTCCAGATCGGCCAGCAACCGGCCCAGGTACTCGGCCAACACCGAGATCTGCTGCTTCTCCACCTTCAAGGTGAGCAGGGTGCCTGACCCCCGGCACTGCAGGAGGAAGACCCGGCGACCGGTGGGGCCCTCGGTGCCGACCGTGAAGAGATCGAGGTCGCCCAGATCGAGAGAGGGACTCATGACCGGACGCTCATGACGGGACAACTCATGACGGGACAACTCATGACGGGACAACTCATGACGGGACAACTCATGACGGGACAACT
>Ga0209415_10000916_pt1 | contig 56321 bp, 44 predicted proteins | sample PeaSoiSIISIP2007_FD_187696 | JGI IMG/M metagenome (GOLD analysis project Ga0209415, IMG submission 187696) | Peat soil microbial communities from Weissenstadt, Germany - SII-SIP-2007 (SPAdes) (version 2) | ecosystem: Environmental > Terrestrial > Soil > Wetlands > Peat | place: Germany... | reverse complement strand
CCACCGAGACGCGATGGACGCGACAAGTCCCGGAGACGCGATAGGCGCGGCCGGCTGAATTTTCGACCCTGTCATGCTTTGCGATAGCACGACAGCCTGACAGACGACATAAACCGATCGTCTGTCCTACTTCTGAGCTGGCCGGACGGCAGAAGCTCCGGGCCGGGCATGCCCGGCCCCTACAGGCGGGTTGGCAGGTCGGGGACCTGCCCCACTACTTGCCTACTTCGGCTTCGATGGCTTCCAGTTCTTTGCCGGCTTCGGCCCACTTGCCGCTCCCGGCCAGGTCGCGATAGCGACGGAGATGCTCGCGGATGCGCGCCAGGTGTGGATCGGGGACGGGGGCTGCTGCGGACGATTGCGCCGCCGCTGCCGGCTGCGCCGCGGCCTGCGCCACTAATTGTTGCGCGCCTTGTGAAAGCTGCGATAGCGCCTCATCGTAAGTATCCGCGTAAATCAAGCGGTCGCCGACGGCCAGGACGATCTTCTTCAATTGCGGCATGCGGGCTTCGGTGGCCTGAATGTAGATCGGGTCCACATAGAGGAACGTATTGCCCACCGGCAGCACCAGCGTCTGGCTGCGGATCACCTTTGAGCCCTGCTGGTTCCACAGCGTCAGATCCTTGGAGATGGTCCCATCCGAGTTGATGCGCGAATCCACCTGCATCGGTCCGTAAATCAGCTTTTGCTTGGAGAGCAGCAGCACCACCATGTCGCCCAGGTTGGGGCCATCGCAACGCGCCACCATCAGGCCGATCATGTTGTCCTTGTTGCGCGGCGTAAACGGCGTCAGCAACAGAAACTCCGGCTTGGTTTCGCCGGGCAGCGTGGCCACCACATAAGTGGGGGAGACCGCTTCCGCGCCTTCGGTCTGGCCGGTGACGCGCCGCGCCAGATCCCACAAGTCTTCCTTGTTGTAGAACGATTGCGGGTCGAGCATGTGGTAAGTGCGGTAAATTTCCGCCTGCACCTTAAAGAGCGTTTCCGGATAGCGGGCGTGGGCGCGCAAATCGGCCGGCATGGCGGAGGCGGGCAGGAACAGGTCGGGGAAAAGATGCTGGTAGGAGCCGATGATGGGGTCGCCGGGAGCGAAGATGTACAGGTGCGTTTCTCCGTCGTAGGCGTCCACGGTGGCTTTCACGGCGTTGCGGATGTAATTGACGGTGCCGATATCCCCGGCTTCCACGGCGCGCGAGTAGGGATGCGCGTCGGAGGTGGTGTAGCCATCCACGATCCACACAAGGCGCCCGGCATCGGTGATCACCAGGTACGGATCGGAGTCCCATTCGAGGAAGCCGGCCAGTTCGTGGAGCCGGTCGCGCACTTTGCGCCGGATCATCATCCGGCTGTTGGCGGTGAGATAGTCGGTCAGCAGAATGTTGGGTTCGCCTTCGTTGAGCGCCGCGGCCAGCCGCATCCAGAACGAGGAAATGGGGAAGCCGCCCTTGCCTTCATAGTGCGAGCGCGCGTTGTCGGCGCCGGAAGGATAATTGAACTCCTCCTGCGCGGTGTTGACGAACACCGGCTCGTGGGTGACTTCGCCGTAGTACAGTTCCGGCCGCGTCAGCTTCAGGCTGGGAGTCGCGATGTGCGGCGGCGCATCCTGAATCAACAGCACCGGCAAGCCGTCGGGAGTGATCTGGCTAACGGGCGCCATCACCAGGCCATAGCCGTGGGTGTAGATGATCTCCGGATTGATCCAGCTCTGATGTACGTTGGGCAACTGGTTGACGTCGAGCTCGCGCGGCGACACAAACACCTGGCGGTAACGGCCATCGATGGTGTAGCGGTCGACGTCGGTATCTTTGAACACGTAATACGGCCGCAGCGCCTGGATCTGGGTGACGGTGTCGTGAAAGGCGTTCACGTCCCACAGACGCACGTTTTCGAGAGTAGCCTGGTTATGCGCGATGTCGATGGGCGCGTCCGGCTGCGCATGAAACTCCACTTCGCGCACGTTCGTATCCAGATCGTATGCGCTCCGCGTGGCGTGAATGTGCGTCTGGATGTAGGGCCGCTCGAGCGAGATCTCGTTGGGCGCCACGTACACGGCGCTGACGATGCGCGGCACGGCGAATGCCAGAAGCAGCGCGATGGCCATGTACGCCGCGTTCAGCCACCGGCCGAGCCAGACCAGCACCGCGGCGGCGAGCGCGGCGATGATGAGAAGCCACTGCATGGGGAGCCCGATGTTCAGGTCCACCCAATCGATACCAACCATGAACGAGCCGTGCTGGTTGTACACCATCTCGTAGCGGCCCAGGTAGAACTTCACCACCATGGCCAGTAACAGCGCCACGGCGGCGCCGCGCAAAAACCGCGACTCCAGGCCGCCTTCCAGCCGGAAGAAACTGGCGTCCATCTCGCGGGCGTTCATCAGGTCGGGAAACCGGTGGCGCAACTGCCAGCCGCGCGCGGCGGCCCAGTAAACCAGAATCAAAAGGATCACCAGCGCCAGCACATAACCGCGCAGCAGATCGTAGAACGGCAGGTCAAACAGGTAAAAAGAGAGCGGCCGCGCGAAAACGGCATCGTGCCAGGCGGTGGCAGGCGTTGCCAGACCGCGTGAGCCGGCGAAGCGGATGACGGTCCACGTATCGATGGAAGAAGCCGCGATCAAATAGCCCAGCGCCAGCGCGCCGAGCGTGGCCAGGCGCGCATAGAGCGGGTGCTCCCCGAGCCGGGTGCCGGCAAATTTCAGCGCGCGGGCGTGGGCGATCCAGAGAGCGAAGAAGGCCACCGCGGTAGCCGCCGCCAGCGGCGCCACGCTGTAGGTCAGCATGCTCAGCCAGGTGCGGAATTGGCCGAGTTCCTTCCACCATGCGATCTCGATGGCATAAGAGGCGAGTGTGCGCGCCCCCAGCAGGAGCACCACCAGGACGACACCGGCGGCGATGAGGACGGCCGGCGAACTGAGCCGGCGCCCAGGTCCGATTTGACGGGGCATGGATCAAGGGTAGCACCGGCGGCGGCCGTTAGCGCTACTGGTAAGTGGTGCTGACGAAGGCGGATACAGAGGATGCCGCGGAGCCGAAATCGAGACCGGTCGCGGTGAAGCTTCTTGGGGTGGTGAAATTACTCACCTGCAACCCGCCGCCGGCCGCCGGCAGCGCCAGCAGAACGGCCGGAGGAACGGTGAACGTTGCGGGGCTCACCGGGGCATCGCAAACGAAGAAGACGGTTGCGCCGACGGTCGTCGCACTGCCACTGATCTGGACATATGTGCCGGCGTCGCCCCCGGTCCAGTCGACCGTTACTCCCTGCGCGCGGGTGATCGTGCCCGCCGCGCTCGAGTTGGTCCAGTTCAGCGGGCTGGGGAAATCGACAGCGGCGTTGAACGGCTGCACATCCGCTCCGCCCAGGCCGGCAAACGTGAACGCTCCGGCGGCCGGGGGAAGAAATCCCGAGGTCAACGCGGCGGTGTACAGTCCCGGACTCGCCGGCAGCGCGCTCAAGGCTTGCATGCCGTTTGCTCCGCTGACGGATACCGTGCCCGGATTCAGCCCTTCCAGCTGAAATGGATTGACCGGGGCCACTGGGCCCTGCTGGTAGACGATGCAGCTTCCGAGCGACGGCGTCGTGTTGCCCAGGTAGGCAAAGAGCGATGTCCCCAGGATACTGGCGAATTGCGCGCTCGCCTTCCGGCTGGTCCCCGTCGTGTTGGTCGCCTGGGAAAGGGAGAGGGATCCGAAGTTCACCAGGGTGTGGCTGGCCAGCGTGGAAGCCTCGGCCCAGCCGACGGGCTGCAGCGTGTCGCTGCACGCGCCGCCGTTCGAAGAGACCGGAATCGTTACCGTATTGCTGACTATGGCGCTGCTGCCGGCGCCGCTCACCGCCACCACCGAAACCGCGCATCCAGTGGGCACATTTGCCGGGAGGGTTATATCGACTTGATCCACTCCTTGATAGGTCGACCTTCCTTGGTACACGATGGGCACCGCGACGCCGCCGATGAAAAGTCCGGTGATGTCGGTGAGGTTGTCGAAGTGCGTGGGCGGGCTCACGTCGGTGTTGTTGGTATCGGCGCCCACGCCCGAACCCCAGAAGACGATGGTTTCGCCTGGCTGCGCGGATCGAACGCACTTCCTGGTGACGTCGCGGTCGGCATCGCAGCTGGGATCGATCAGGTAGCCGGTGACGTTGTCGGTGACGGTCGCCATGCCACTGCCCGTCTCGTCGTACGTGTCGAACCCGAAGGCGCTTTGCGCCACGCTGGTGTTGTACTGCTGGCTGGTGACGCTGCCGTAAGTCACCTTGACGGCCGCCAATGTCCCCAAGGGCGCGGTGGAGGGGAGCACCGCGGCGATCGCGGTCGGCGTGGCGTAATAGAGCGCGCACGGCGCGACCACGCCGTTCACGGTGACCGTCACGCTGGCCCCGTTCAGCGTCAGGGGCAAGGCTTTGCTGGGGTCCTGAAGGGGAAAGGCCACGCTGCCCGGGTCCGCCAGGCCGGTGCCGACGATGATGAATAAGCTGCCCGGTGCGATGCCATAGTTAGGCAGGTTGGGCAGGATGTAACTATAGTTGTTCTGCACTACGGTGATGACCGGCTGGGCGGCCAACGGGAAAATGGCGGCGAACAGTGCCAACACGGTGGTGGCGCTCCCCGCGAGCAGATGACGCCTCATCATAATTCCTCCGCAACGGAGAAATTATGGGGGTGCGCGGATCCGAATGCAATAGGGTGGGGCGCGGAAAAAATGACGGCCGCCGATGAACGCCGATCAACACAGATAAAACTGTTGATTTCTCTCGGCGTTTATCGGCGGCCCAAAATCAATGCTTCGTGAGCCCCGATCCGCTCCGGTGTAGGTTCCAGAACGGACTAGTAAGTAATAACGGTACGCGCTTTCGCCGCCCGCTCAGTTATAGGTGGCGCTGATGGACGTAGACACGTATGCGATCGCGTATCCGAAGTCCACACCCGGTATCGTGACGCTCGCCGGGTTGGTGTAATTGCTTACCGTGAGACCCCCGGTGCCGGCCGGCAGCGCCAGCAACACGGCTACCGGGACCGTGAACGACCCCGCGCTCACTGGCGCATCGCACACAAAAGAGGCGCTGAACCCCGTGGACGCCGAGTCGCCGCCGATCTGAACGAAGGTGCCCTGGGCGCCGCCGGTCCAGGTAACCGTCACTCCCTGTGTGCGGGTGACTGTCCCATCGGAACTCGAATTGGTCCATACCAGCGGGTTGAGAAAATTCACGTCAGCGGTGAAAGCTCCAACGTCCGTTCCACCCGTGCCCTTGAATGTGAAGAGCCCGCCTCCAGTGGGAATCGTAAAAGTTCCATCGGGGGGTGATGACGCGACGTAGATGCCGGGAACCTGCGGAAACGTCGTGAGCTGTACGGTCCCATTGGGTCCGGTTACGGAAATCGATCCGGCGTTCAGGCCATTCAGGGTGAAAGGATTGACCGGGGTCGACGAATTGTACTGCGTAACGAAGCAGCTTCCCAGAGAAGGCTGGGAACTGCTCGTATATCCGGTCAGCGAAATGCCACTAATGCTATAGAAAAACGCGCCCGCCTCTTGCGCGACCTTAGGCGTGGTCCCGGAATAAGTGGTCGATTGATCGACCGAGATGCCGCCAAACTTGACGGTCGTCTTGCCTGACAGTGTGGTCGCTTCGGTCGGGTCGACAAGCGTGAGGGGGTCGGTGCAGACGCCACCGTTGGTGGCGATCGGCATCGCCACAATATTGCTGCTGATCGCGCTGCTGCCGGTGCCGGTAACCGCCACCACTGAAACCGCACAGCCGGTGGGAGCGTTGGCCGGAACCTGCACGTTGATCTGGTCTACGCCCTGATACCCCGACCGCCCCTGGTACTCGATCGGCACCTGAACACTCCCGATATAGAGCGCCGTGATGCCGGTCAGAGTGTCGAAGTGTTTGGGCGGGTTAATGTCGTCATTGTTCGTATCGGCGCCATCGCCCGCGCCCCAAAAGACAATCTGCTCGCCGGGCTTAGCCGAGTTGGTGGTGGTAATCAGATGGCCGTCACCATTGTCGGTGATCGCCGCCAGCGCGCCGCCATAATAGTCGAATCCAAAAGCGTGAGCCACTATCGTGATCGGTACCGGCGCGCTGGTTTGCCCGCCGTATGACACCGTGATCGTGCCGGTTCCCACCGGGGTGTTGGACGGAACGACTACTCCAAGATAGGACGGAATTGCGTAGTAAAACGCCGGATTTACAGTCGTGCCGTTTACGGTGATGGAGACAGTGGCGCCGTTCCACGTGGTTGGCAGGGCCTTGCTGGGGTCCTGCAAGGGAGCGGCCTGGCTCCCCGGCGTTGCCATCGCGTTGCCCGAGATCAGGATCAGCTCTCCCGGCGCGATGCCGTAGTTTGGAGCGCCGGGCAGGATGAAGCTGTAGTTGTTCTGAACCTGCGTGATCGACGGTGCCGCAGGGCCGCCCAAGGTCACGGTTGCCCCCTGGAGTTTAGTCCCGGAGGTGTTGTAGGTGTAATACTGCAGTGTGATCGAGCCGCTGCTGGCGGCCGTCACCTGGAGCGCAGCGTAATTGCCGCCGTTCGTTTTCACCGCGATAACTTCGCCGGCCACAAGGCTGCTGTTGGGGATCGGCGTCGTTGCGTAGGTTACCGACGCGAGGGCGGTTTCGAAAAGACCGCTCCCGACAAGGACGCTGAACGAGGCGCCGAATTCCAGCGTGACGTCAGCCAGCTCGGCGGAGCCCACCGGGGCGATGCCGGTGCTGCTGAAAGCTATGTCTCCTCCCGACGAGACCGCCGTCCCGGTATCCAGGTTCAGGTTGTTCTGCGCCAGAGCGGCCAGCGGCAGTGCTAACGCCAAAGCGGCGATGGCCAGGGTGTGTAGTAAGTTACGCATTGTCTCCTCCTTCAGTATTGTGAGAGCGCGACCTATTCTATATCTTCTAACGCACCAAAACCATACAAACTGGCGCAAAGCTGACCTAAGGAAACGCCGTTAGACGGAAGATAGCATCGGGAAGTTGTCATAAGTTGTATGGTGGCGCAGAGTGGCGCAGGCCCCCGGCCTGCGTTGGCCAACGCGGGGCTGCGCAGCGCAAAGGGCCGGGGACAGACCGCTCTGTCCACGCGGCGCAAAGGCGGCGCCTTGGGACAGAGAGGTCTGTCCCCGGGCGGGCTTGCTACACTGATCGGTGGTGTCGTTCGAGTACATCCTATTCGCGGTGGATGAGGCGGGCATTGCGCTGGTGACCATCAACCGGCCGGAGAAGCGCAACGCGCTTTCGCGAGCGGTGGTGATGGAACTGGGGGCGGCGTTCGATCGCGTGGCGGAAGATGCGGCGATTCGCGCGGCGATCGTCACCGGCGCGGGCGATACGGCGTTTGTAGCAGGGGCGGATATCGCCGAACTGGCGGCCCTCTCCGCGATGGAAATGCGCCAGTACGCGCTCGAAGGGCAGCGCGTGTTCCGCCGCCTCGAGAGCGCAGGCAAGCCCTCGGTGGCGGCGGTGAACGGGTTTGCGCTGGGCGGAGGCCTGGAGCTGGCGATGGCGGCGACGGTGCGGGTGGCGTCGGAGAATGCCAGGCTGGGGCAGCCGGAAGTGAAGCTCGGGCTGATTCCGGGATTCGGCGGGACGCAGCGCCTGCCGCGGCTGGTGGGCCGCGGGCGCGCTCTGTGGATGCTGGCCTCGGGCGAGCCGATTGACGCGGCAGAGGCCTGGCGCATCGGCCTGGTCAACGCGGTGACGCCGCAGGCCGAGTTGCTCGGCGCGGCGCGCGCCTGGCTGGGAAAGGTTTTGCAGAACGGTCCGCTGGCCGTGCGGCTGGCGATGGAAGCGGTGGATGCGGGCCTCGACGGCGGCGTCGAAGAGGGCCTCCAACTGGAGGCGGCGCTATTCGGCGCGAACTCGGCCAGCGAAGACCGCCGCGAAGGCACGCGGGCGTTTCTCGAAAAGAGGACCCCGGCATTTACGGGGAAGTGAACTATGTCGAAAGTGTGGGAAGGCCAGCTAACTGCTGCGGGACTGCGATTTGTCATCATCGTCAGCCGCTTCAATAGTTTTATTACCGACCGCCTGCTGGCGGGCGCGATGGACGCGTTGACGCGCACCGGCGCGGCGGCGGATCTGATCGAAATCATCAAAGTGCCGGGCTCCTGGGAGATACCGCTGGTGGCCGGGGAAGTGGCGCGAGCGCATCGTTACGATGCGGTGATCTGCCTGAGCGCACTGATCCGCGGCGACACGCCGCATTTCGACTACATTGCCGCCGAGGCCGCCAAAGGGATCGCCCATGCCAGTCTGGAAACGGGCGTCCCGGTGGCTTTCGGCGTGCTGACGACGAACACGATGGAACAGGCGATTGACCGGGCCGGCGCCAAGGGCGGCAACAAAGGCTTCGACGCCGCCATGAGCGCCATCGAAATGGCCAATCTGCTGCGCTCGCTGCGCCAGGCCACCTGATGCCGGCCCGCCGCAGGTCGCGCCAGCGCGCCTTGCAAATCCTCTTTCTCTGGGACGCGCGCCGCCAACCGCTGGATGAGGCGATCAGCGCATACTTCGACACGCTGTACGCGGAAGAGCATCCGGAGCCCGATGCCTTCGCCGTCAGCCTGCTCGAAGGCACCATCGCGCACCTGGAGGAAGTGGACGGGCTGATCAGCCGCCACGCCGAGCACTGGCGCATGGAGCGAATGCCGGCCGTGGATCGCAACATCCTGCGGCTGGGGGTGTACGAAATGCTTCACGGCGCCACGCCCGCCGCCGTCACCATCGACGAGGCGCTGGAACTGACGCGTAAGTTCTCCGGCGAGGAATCGGTGCAGTTCGTCAACGGGGTTCTGGACGCTATCCACCGCAGCCGGCCATCGGAGGCTCCCGATGCGAAGGCGGGCGGGGAAGCCAGTTAGCCGAATTTCGCAGCGCGGGGCATAAAATGCCACGTGGAATCGTGGCCGGGGCATGTTACACTGGAATTCTTCCGCGTCCGACCACAATTCCGACCGTGTTCACCCTGCTGAACTGGAGGTTTTCTTGAATCACATACGCATTCTCGTATATGCGGTGCTGTGCAGCGTGCTCTGCACGATGGCACTCCAGGCCCAGACGCCTGCCGCAGTCACAGTAATTTCCGGGAACGGGCAGTTGATCTGCGAACTCTGCGTGAACCCTACGGGCTCCACGTTCGTCTTCTTCGATCCCCTGGTAGTCAAAGTAACCGACTCCAACGGAAACCCGGTGGTCAGTACTCAGGTGCAGTGGGCAGTGGCCGCTGGTAACGCGTACTTCGGTTCGCAGGGCGGCTTCGGTGCCAACAGCATCACCTCGAATACCGACAACAACGGGGAGACATCGGTCGCGATCGGACAGCCGGCAGCTCAGCAGTCTGGGGCGCAGTTCGGAGCGGTGAGCACGATCACGGCAACTGCGGGCGGCGTCAGCGCCACATTTTATGAGACGCAGGCGGCGCCGGCGTTGAATCAGCAGCTGGCCACAATTGACGTTTACGCGAACTATAATAACGCGCCGTTGAATGCGCCGATAACGGGTGTCGCGGGTTCGGCGGGACCATCGTTTACGATGGGCGTCTACACCATCACGGGAACCGGCGTCCCGAACGTTTCCTTGATGCTGTTGAATTCAGACGGCACCATCGGGCCGTCGACCACGGTGCCTTCGGCTTACTGCAAGACGCAGTCTGGCGCCGGTCTTTATACCGCGCTGACCGGCGCTTCAGGCGTTGCAACCTGTAATGTCGTGTTCGGCCCGGTGCCCGGCTCGGGAACTTACAAGATTATCACCGGAGGATCGGTGTCGGCGACCGCAGGGAACCCGCCGGATAGCAACTTCATCAGCGGCTCGCTGCAACTCATCGTGTCCGCGCCCACCGTGGGCGCCGTCACGGCAGTCAGCGGCACCACTCAAACCGGCGTCGCGAGCTCTGCGCTGGCGCCGTTTGTGGCCGAAGTGGTGGACACTTCGTCAAACCCGCTGGTGGGACAAGGCGTCACCTGGGCCTCTTCGCCGGTCAACGCCATCCAGCTCAACAATGTCACGTCGATCTCCGATTCCAGTGGATTGGTTAAAGTTGCCAATCCGGTGCTGAGCGCGTCGGCAGCCGGCACCATCACCGTGACAGCGACTTCCAATACCAACTCGAGAGCAGTGGCTACCTTTACCATCACCGCCTCGATACCGGTGACGGTGAGCAGTCTCACCTATCTGGGCGGCAACAATCAGACAGCGGTGGAGGGTGCCGCGTTCACCAATGTGCTGGCGGTGGTGGTGGGCGGCACTAACGGACAACCTCTGGGCGGCGTTCCGGTATCGTTCACCGGCAGCGGGCCAGTCACGCTTTCGGCGAGTTCCACGACTACCACGTCGGGTGGCGTGGCGCAGGTGACCGCGACCGCCGGACTTACGGCGGGCTCGGCCACCGTAACCGCCTCGATCAGCGGGTTTACGGTCGTCTTCAATCTGACAGTGACGCCGCCGGGGCCGAACCTCAAGGTTTCCGGCTTCGTGAACGGCGCCGATGGCCAGGTTGGTTCGCTTTCGCCGTGCAGCATTGCGGCGATCGTCGGCTCGGGAGTGGCTCCGGGTGGGGCGGGTCTCCCGCCGGTGGTGGGACCGCTGCCGTATTCGCTGGCGACCGATATGGTGACCTTCGGCACCGGCTCGAACGCGATCCCGGCGCCGATCTTTTCGGTCTCGAACAGCGTCGGCCAGCAACCGCAGATCATGATACTGGTGCCCTGCGAAGTGACGCCGGGAACGGTGCCGGTAACGGTAAGTGTAAACGGCGGCAGCCAGACCCTCGACATCAACGTGCTGCCGGCCAGCCCGGGCATTTTCCAGACGACCATGTCGGATGGAGTGGTGCGCGCGGTGGTCGAGCGGTCGGACGGCTCCTTTGTGAATGTCTCCAACCCGGCCCGGCGCGGCGATTACGTCACGGTCTTCGTTACCGGCCTGGGCGCGGTCAGCCCGCAAGTGATCACCAACGCGCTGCCTATCGCATTCACACCTTCCACGGTGAACGGCCAACTGGTTGTCGGCATCAATAACGCCGGCACTACGGTAGCCTCGGCGCAATTATCGGCTGATATGCTCGGCGTCTACAATGTCGAGTTCCAGATTCCTACCGATGCGCCGCAGGGCAATAACGTGGTGCTCTCGGTGGGAATCGTGCCGGTCGGTTCGACCACGGCGTATTACAGCGCCGGCAGCACAATTCCTATTCAGTAATTCGTCGCTGCTTTCGGGGCCGATCTCATTCCCGGCCCCGGAAGACGCGGGCGGATCACCGCTCTTCGGTGCTCTGTCTTGTTTGGCGAAAGCACGATGCCCGCGAGAAACAACCCCAGCCCGGCGCAGGGCGTGCCCGGCCCCTACAAAAATATGGTTGGGGGACGTCCACATGTTTTCCTACCCGCCGTCCACTTTCTACTTTTGTTCGCCATTAAATCTATATGTAGTGTGTTTCGCGATCAGTGTAGATTCGGTGGTACCACAGTAACTCCGTCCTAATCAAACACTTCCCGCAAAAATATCTTGCAAAGGTCAGGGGCTCGTGCCACTATTGCTTGTGGTGGAGTAAAAGTGGCATAAAAGTGGGCGGCCCGACTCAAGAACTGCTGATGGTAGAACCTCCGCGGGGGATGTACCCTAGCCGCCTGGACGACAAAGGCCGGGCGAAGGTACCGGCGGCTTTCCAGCAGTTTTTTGCCGCGCTACGCGAGAAGAAGCTTTTTGTTACGAGCCTGGACCGCCGCATAGCCCAAATATACCCGATGGCGGTGTGGCGGCAAAACGAAAAGTTCTTCGACACTTACCGGGAAGATCCGCGGCTGGCGCGCAACGTGGCCTTTAACGCGGCGGACCTGGGCGCGGAAGCGGAGATGGACGCGCAGGGACGGATTCTGTTTCCGCCGGAGTTGCGGCGCGAACTGGGGATTGAGAATGCGCCGGTGCGTCTGTTTGCCTATCGCGGCCGGATCGAAGTGCTGAGCGAGAAGCTGTACGAGGATCGCAAGCGCGAGGCCTCCGCGACGGCGCCCGAGGACGTGGCAAAGCTAGAGGCGGCGGGGCTGGTCTGATGGCTTATGCATTTTTCCGTGATGGCCGCCGAGTCGCTCGAGCTGCTGGACGTGCGGCCGGACGGAATCTACCTGGACGCCACCACGGGGCTGGGCGGACATACGGCGCTGATTGCAGAGCGGCTGGCGGGAGGGTTTGTGATCGCCAACGATCGCGACCCGCAATCGCTGGAGATGGCGCGGCAAAACACACAAGCGTTAACGCCACGCATCCGTTTTCACCAGGGCACGTTCGGGACGCTGGCGCAGACGGTCCGCAGCGAGGGTTTGGAAAAAGTGGACGGCCTGTTGGCCGACCTGGGCGTGAGCCGGTATCAGTTGACGGCGCCCGAGAGGGGTTTTTCGTTCTTGTCAGATGGGCCGCTCGATATGCGTATGGACCCGACCCAGGGCATGACGGCGGCCGATCTGGTCAATCACACAGCCGAGAAGGCACTCGCCGATTTGATTTTTCAATTCGGCGAAGAAAGGGGGGCGCGGAAGGTAGCCAGAGCAATCGTCCGCGCACGGCCCATACGGAGCACACTGCATTTAGCCAATGTAGTGGAGCGGGCCGTGCACCGGACGGGCCGTCTGCATCCGGCCACGAAGACATTCATGGCGCTGCGGATGGCGGTGAACGACGAGCCTGGGGAGTTGGACCGGCTGCTGGAGACGGGGCCGGAGATTTTGCGGGAAGGCGGGCGGATGGTCGTGATCAGCTTCATGAGCATCGACGACCGCAAGGTGAAGGTGCGATTTCGGGAACTGGGGCGGCAAGGGCGCGTCAAGCTTCTGACCAAGCATCCGCTGGTGCCGGGCGACCGGGAGACGGCGGAAAACGCGGCTTCGCGCAGCGCCAAGTTGCGCGCCATCGAAATGATTGAAAGAGGGAACTGAGACACCATGGCGACCATGCCAGCATTCTTAGGTAAGACGGCGACCGCAAGCGCAGTGCGCACCGCGCCGGCCGTCGCACGTCTGGAAAAAGATCCCTGCCGTCTGCGGGCGTTGCCGCTCGATGACGTGCTCTTCTACTCGAAGAAGATCGACAACTCGCGCCTGGTGCGGGCTGCGGACCCGCGGGCGCGTGGCGCGTGCTGGAGCGCGGTGGGAGCCGCCGGCGTGCTCCTGGTGCTGCTCACCGGCACGCAGGTTCCGAATCTGGCCGGGCGCCTGGAAGGATACAGGCTGGAAGCGCTCAAGGGCGAAGAGCGGCGGCTGCTCGATGAGCGCCGCACCCTGGAGTTGCAGGAAGCCGAGCTTCTGAGCCCGGATCGTCTCCAGCAGGTGGCCGAGCGGCAGAACCTGGTGGTGCCGAAGGCGGGCCAGGTGGTGCATCTGGACGGCAACAAACCGGACAGCGCTTTTGCGCTGGTGAAGTAACGGAAACGGGGGGCGTGATTGGCTCACGCAGCGCGGCATGCTGGAGCGTCGTCTGAAATGGCTGGCGGGACTTGTCCTGATCTGGGGCGGGCTGATTCTCTGCAAGCTGGTTTCCCTGCAGGTGGTGCATCACCGGCAATACGCCGGGCTGGCGCGGGCGCGCCAGGAACAGATCATCAAGATCCTCGCTCCCCGCGGCACGATTCTTGACCGCACGGGCGCGCCGCTGGCGATGAGCGTGCCCACCCAATCGGTATACGTCAATCCTCAAAAAGTGCCCGATCTGGGCGTAGCGGCCGACATCCTTTCCATGGTGCTGACGATGGACCGCGCGGACCTGTTTGCGCGCCTGGCGGCGGCGCGCGAGGGCGGCCGCGGCTACTTCGTGGTGAAAAGGAAGGCGACCTGGGAAGAGGCGCAACGCCTGCGCGGCATGGCGTTCGACTGGATCGAGATCGCGAGCGGCAGCGAGCGGCATTACCCGAACGGACCGCTGGCGGCGCACATCCTGGGCGGCGTGGACTTCGACGAAAAGGGCAACGCGGGCATCGAAAAAGCGCAGGAAGCGGATCTGGAAGGGGCGCCGGGCGAAGAGCGGGTGCTGACCGACGTCAAAGGGCGAGGCATCGATGCGCTGGTGGAATCGGAGCCGAAGCCGGGGACGGCGCTGACGCTGACCATCGACGAGCGGCTGCAATTTGTGGCGGAGCGTGAACTGGCCGCTGCGGCCGAGTTGAGGGGCGCGCACAGCGGCAGCGTGGTGGTGATGAACCCGCAAAGCGGCGAAATCCTGGCGCTGGCGAGCTACCCCGGCTACGATCCCAACTTGCCGCCCGGCGGGACGGACAATCCGGAAGCGAGGTTGAATCACGCCAGCTCGGTTCCGTTCGAGCCTGGCTCGGTGTTCAAGGTGATCACGCTGGCGGCGGCGCTGGAGACCACCCATTTGCGGCCGGAAAGCATGATCGATTGCGGGCGCGGATCGATCACGCTGTTTGGGCGGACGATCCACGAAGCGCACGGCGGATACGGCGTCATCTCGATGGCGGATGTGCTGAAGCATTCGAGCAATGTGGGCGCCATCAGGATCGGCATGACGGTGGGCGAGGCGCACATGCACGAATATGTGCGCCGTTTCGGGTTTGGGACCAGAACCGGGATACCGCTGCCGGCGGAATCGCGCGGCCGCCTGCGCAATCTGGAGCGGTGGAGCAAGGCCTCGCTGCCCTCGATTTCGATCGGACAGGAAGTCTCGGTGACCGCGCTTCAACTGGCGCAGGCGGCCTCGACTGTGGCCAACGGCGGTCTGCTGGTGAGGCCGCGGCTGGTGCTGAAGAAGAACGGCCAGGCTGTGCCGGTGCCGGTTCCGGTGCGGGTGATCAAGCCTGAAACGGCGATGACGATGCGGCAAATGATGGAGGGCGTGGTGCTCCCGGGAGGGACCGGTTATCCCGAGGCGCGGCTGGAAGGATACTCGGCGGCGGGCAAAACCGGGTCGGCGCAGATCTACGATGTGGCCGCGAAACACTACACGCACTATTACAACGGTTCGTTCATCGGGTTCGCCCCGCTCAACAATCCATCCATCGTGGTGGTGGTGACGCTGAACGGGACGCATGGCAATTTGGGATTCGGCGGCAGGGCGGCGGCCCCGGTGTTTCATGCCGTCGCGACTGAAGCTTTGCGCGTGCTGGATGTTCCCAAAGACCTGCCGGATGCGCCGCCGCCCGCGGCAGTGGCAGACAACGCCGCGGACAAAGACGATCTGGCGATCGCGGACCTGGGGTCCCGCGAACCGAATATCCTGGAAGAAAGCGAAGAGGATGCGCCGGCGCCAACGGCCCAGCCGGGGCCGACGGTTCCGGACTTCAAAGGCAAGACCATGCGCGCGGTGCTGGCGGAAGCGGCCGAAAGAGGATTGCCGGTGGTCCCGGACGGAAGCGGAGTGGCGCGCTTGCAGTTTCCGCCGGCGGGGAGCGTGTTGCGGCAGGGAGAACGAATTCGGGTGCGATTTTCACGATGAAGCTGGGCGAGGTACTCTCGGGAATCCGGCTGCGCCGCCCGGCGCCGCCGGAACTGGCGAGCGCCGACGTTGCAGGGCTCGAATACGACTCACGGTGGGTTCGGGAGGGGTACCTTTTCTTTGCGTTTCCGGGCAGCCACGCCGACGGCCGCGACTTTGCACGGGCCGCGCTGGAGCGCGGCGCGGTGGCGGTGGCGAGCGAATCTCCGGCGCCGGCGGGCCTGGAAGGGCGCTGGATCGAGGTGGATCACGGCCGGCAGGCGCTATCGCGCGCGGCGCGGCTGTTTTACGGCAAACCGGACGAGCAGGTGGCGCTGACGGGCATCACCGGAACCAACGGGAAGACCACTACCGGATTTCTGATCGATTCGGTGCTGCGCGCTGCCGGGTTTACGACGGCCCTGGTGGGGACGATTGAGTATCACCTGGCGGGACGCGTGCTGCCGGCGGTGAACACGACGCCGGAATCGCTGGACCTGATCCGTCTGCTGGCCGAACTGCGGACCGAGGGCGGCACCCACGCCACCATGGAAGTTTCTTCGCACGCGCTCGAACTGGGGCGGGTGTACGGGCTGCGATTCCATACCGCGGTATTCACCAACCTGACACGCGACCATCTGGATTTTCACGGCACGATGGAAGCTTACTTCGCGGCCAAACAGAAATTGTTTACCGGCGCGGGCGGCGAGCCGCCGGCTTTCGCCGTGCTGAACCGCGACGACAGTTACTCGCGCGACCTGCAACTCGCGCCTGAGACGCAGGTGCTCTGGTACGGGCTGGGGCAGGACCCGGATTTGCGGGCGCGGCATATCGCCTCCGGAAACCAGGGGCTGCGCTTCGACGTGCAGTTTGGCAAGCAGCGATTCGCGGTGGAATCGCCGTTGATCGGCAGGATCAACGTGTATAACATTCTGGCGGCGTGCGGAGCGGGAATCTCGTACGGCCTGGCGCCGGAAGTGATCGCGCGCGGCATTGCCGCGTTGCAGGCCGTGCCGGGGCGGTTCGAGCGAGTGGATGAAGGGCAGCCGTTTGTGGTGGTGGTGGATTATGCGCACACGCCGGATGCGTTGCAGAACGTGATCGCAGTGGCGCGCGGATTGAACCCCAAGCGGGTAATCACGCTGTTCGGCTGCGGCGGCGACCGCGACCGCACCAAGCGTCCGCTGATGGGGCAGGCAGCGGCGGAGCTGAGCGATTTCGTGGTGCTGACCAGCGACAACCCGCGCTCGGAAGATCCGCTGACGATCATGAACGATGCGCTGGTCGGGATCCGCCGGGTGGACAAGCCGCTGGTGGTGGAACCGGACCGGGCGGCCGCCATCGCTCGCGCCATCAACGAGGCGCGTGAGGGCGACCTGGTGATTCTGGCCGGGAAGGGCCACGAGACGTACCAGGTTTTGCAGGACAAGACCATTGCGTTCGACGACCGGGCGGTGGCCCGCGAAGTGCTGCGAGGTTATGGGTATCATCCCCCGGATTGAACCATGACCTTGGATTTACAGGAAGTTGCGCGCGCCATGGCGGCCTTGGGCGCGGCGGCGGCGCTGCCGGTGGCGGGTTGGAGCGTGGACACCCGGACACAGCGGCCGGGGGATGTATATTTTGCCCTGCGCGGCGCGAACCACGATGGCCACGATTTTGTTCCGCAGGCGCTGGCGGGAGGCGCGGCGGCGGTGGTGGTGGAGGCCGCGCGTTGTGCGGCGGTGGCAGCCGACGTCGCGCGGGGCGCGGACGGCAGAGTGCTGCGGGTGGCGGACACGCTGGCGGCGCTCGAGGAACTGGGGTCGTGGGCGCGCCGGAAGTGGGGCGGGACGGTGATCGGGGTGACGGGCAGCGCCGGGAAGACCACCACCAAGGATGCGATTGCGCACCTGCTCGAAGTGCGCGGGCCGGTGGGGCGGACGGTGGGGAATCTGAATAACCGCATTGGCGTGCCGCTCTCGATTCTGCGGCTGCCGGATGCGGCGCGTACGGCGGTGCTCGAAATGGGAATGAATCACGCGGGAGAGATCCGCGCTCTGGCGGCGATGGCGCGGCCTGAGATCGGCGTAGTGACCAACGTGGGGTACGCGCACGTGGAATTCTTCGATTCGATCGAAGGCATCGCGGCGGCGAAGCGGGAGCTGATCGAGAGCCTGCCGCGGGATGGCGTAGCCGTGCTGAACGCCGACGATGCGCGCGTCCGCGGCTTCCGCAACGCTCACCCCGGACGTTCGGTGACGTTTGGTTTCTCGGAAGACGCGGATGTGCGGGCGGAAGGACTGTCGCCGAGCGCTGCGGGGACGCGTTTTCGCGCCCTGGGCGTCGACTTCGAAACCGGTCTGGCGGGCAAGCACGCGGTGATGAATCTGCTGGCGGCCTTGGCGGTGGCGCGGTTGCTGGAGATTCCGCCGCAGGAACTCCGCGAGGCGGTGGCGACCTTCACGGTAGGCGAGATGCGCGGTGGGCGCTCCGTCCACAACGGCATCGTGGTGTGGAACGACTGTTACAACTCGAATCCGGAGGCGGCGCAGCAGATGATCGACGTGCTCGGCCAGACGCGCGCCGCGCGGCGCTTCGCGGTGCTGGGCGAGATGCTGGAACTGGGGCACGCTGCCGAGGCGTTGCACCGCCAGGTGGGCGCATACGCGGCGCGCAACGGAGTGGATGTTCTGATCGGCGTGCGCGGCCAGGCGCGGCGGATGGTGGAAGCGGCGGCTGCGGAGGGAGTGAGCGCGGCAAAGTTTTTCGAGGACCCGGCTGAGGCGGGGGAATTCGTCCGTGAAACGGCTCAAGCGGGCGACGCGGTGTTGTTCAAGGGCTCGCGCGGAGTGCACATGGAACGGGCGCTGGAAAGGTTTCAAGCGGAGGGGCCGGCCAGTTCCTGAACGAGTGGGACGGCCCCTGACTTGGCGCGATGCTTTACTACCTACTTTACGAACAGCTCTTCCGGCACTTCAGCGCCTTACGCGTCTTCCGCTACACCACCTTTCGCACCGCGTTTGCCAGCATGACGGCGCTATTCCTGTGCATCGCGCTGGGGCCGTGGCTGATCGCGAAACTGCGGCAATTCCAGATTGGCCAGTTCATCCGCGAGGAAGGTCCGAAGTCGCACCAAAAGAAGGCCGGGACGCCGACCATGGGCGGGGTGCTCATCATCATCTCGATTGTGATCCCGACCCTGCTGTGGGCGGACCTGCGCAACGTCTACGTGTGGGTGGCGATGGCCGCGCTGGTCGGCTATGGGTGGATCGGATTTCTGGACGACTACGCCAAGGTCACGCAACGGCGCAACCTGGGATTGTCGGGCAAGCGGAAACTGTTTTACCAGTTTGTGATGGGTTTCGGCTTCGCCGCTACGCTGCTGGTGCTGCGCGCCTACGGGCAGTTTTCTACCGCAGTGAACATTCCGTTCATCAAGAGTTATCAGCCTTCGCTGCTGATCGGCGGGCTGCTGGTGAACCACTGGACGTACCTGCTCGGCGTGCTGCCATTCGTGGTGTTCGTGTCGCTGGTGGTGGTGTTTTCGTCGAACGCGGTGAACCTGACGGACGGATTGGACGGCCTGGCGATCGGGCTGATGGTGATTTCGGCGGGCGCGCTGACGGTGCTGACCTATGCCGGCGGGCACGCGCAACTGGCAGAGTACCTGCAACTGGCGCGCAATCCGCATTCCTCGGAGCTGACGGTGTTTTGCGGCTCGATGACCGGCGCCAGCCTGGGGTTCCTGTGGTACAACGCGCACCCGGCGGAAATTTTCATGGGCGACGTCGGGTCGCTGGGATTGGGCGGCGGCATGGCGGTGGTAGCGGTGCTGATCAAACAGGAAGTGCTGCTGCCCTTCATTGGCGGCATCTTTATTCTGGAGGCGGTCTCGGTGATTCTGCAGGTGGGGAGTTTCAAATTGCGCCATGGCAAACGCATTTTCAAAATGGCGCCGCTGCATCATCATTTCGAGGCGCTGGGATGGACGGAATCGAAGATCATCGCGCGCTTCTGGATCGCCGGCCTGGTGCTGGCGCTATTCGCGCTGACGACGCTGAAACTGAGATGACAGAGAACTGGACCGGCGCCAGAGTGCTGGTGGTCGGGATGAAAAAATCGGGGCTGGCATCGGCGCAACTGCTGGCGGGCCTGGGGGCTCGCGTCAAGGCCACCGACCTGAAGCCGCTGGCGGAACTGGGCGAAGCGAAGGAAGTGCTGGCGCGCCTCCAGATCCCGTTCGAATTGCAGACGCCGGCAGTGTTTCTGGAATGCGACGTCGTGGCGATTTCGCCCGACGTACCTGCCGATCTGGCGCCGCTCGAAGCTGCCCGTAGCCGGGGCGTGAACGTGATCGGCGAAGTCGAGCTGGCCGCAGAATTCCTGAAGGGACGGACGATCGGCGTCACCGGCTCCAACGGCAAGACCACCACCACCAGCCTCATCGGCCACATTCTGCGCGAAGCGGGCCTGGCAACGCAGGTCGGCGGCAATATTGGTACGCCGGTGACGGCGATGATCGCGACTTCGCGCGAGGACGGCTGGAACGTGCTGGAGCTTTCCAGTTTTCAGCTCGAGACCATCCGAGATTTCCATGCCCATCTGGCGCTGGCGCTGAATGTCACGCAGAATCATCTGGACCGGCACCACACCTTCGAGAACTATGCGGCGGCCAAGGCGCGGCTGTTTCGCAACATGACCGCCGCGGACTTCGCCATTCTGAACGCAGACGACCCGGTTACGGCCGGCTACGCCAAACAGACGGCGGCGCCGGTGGAATGGTTCAGCGGCACGCATGAAGTGGAGCACGGCGCTTACTTGTGCGGCGAGACGCTGGTGCTCGATGGCAAGCCGCTGATGGAAGCCGGCGAAATTGAGCTACGCGGGCGGCACAATGTGGAGAACGTGCTGGCCGCGTCGATCGCGGCCGCGCGCGCAGGCGTGGGGAGCGGCGCGATCGCCGCCGCGGTGCGGACGTTCCGGGCGGTCGAACACCGGCTGGAGTTTGTGCGCCAGGTGGGTGGCATCGATTTCTATAACGATTCGAAAGCCACCAGCGTAGACGCCACGCTGAAGGCGCTGGATGCGTTCTCCGGCGGCCTGTGGGTCGTTCTGGGCGGCAAGGACAAGGGCCTGGACTTTTCGGTGCTGCGCGAGCCGCTGGCGAAGAAAGCGCACGCGGCGCTGCTGATTGGCGCGGCGGCGCCGAAGCTGGCGAAACAATTGCAGGGTGCGCTGCCGCTGGTGGAATCGGGCACGCTGGACGCGGCTATTCAATACGCTTTCCGGAACGGCCGCGCGGGCGACACGGTGCTGCTGGCGCCGGCCTGCGCCAGTTTTGACCAATTCCGCAGCTTCGAGCACCGCGGGGAAGTCTTCAAGCAAATCGTGAACCAACTCGAGCGGGAAAGCTGACATGGCGCAAAGACTCAAGACCGACTGGATTCTCTTCTCGGCCGTACTGGCCCTGGTGCTGTTCGGCCTGCTGATCGTTTACAGCGCTTCTTCGATCATGGCCAGGCTGGATGCGCGCTACAACTCGAGCTGGTATTTCGTGGTCCGGCAGGCGGGCTACGCGGTGGTGGCTGTGGTGGTGATGATGGCGCTCAAGCGCACTCATTACCGCAAGTTTCAGGATCCGGCGGTGGCCTTCAGCGCCATCGGCATCGCCCTGATCCTCTTATTCACGGTGTACTTCGTGGATTCGGCGCATCACCGGTGGTTGCGGCTGGGAGGGCCGGTGGGCGTGCAGCCTTCCGAGCTGGCCAAGCCGGCGCTGGTGATCTTCCTCGCGTTCTTCGTCACCTGGCGCGCGCGCGCCATCAACGACGCACGGCACACGCTGGTGCCGGCGGCGCTGGCGGTAGGATTTCTGATCTTCGCGGTGGTGGTGCCGGACCTGGGTACGGCGGTGGTGCTGGGCCTGGCGGCGATGGTCGTGTTCTTCGTGGCGGGGCTCCAGTGGCGGTATTGCTTCATTGTGGCGGCGATGGCGTTCCTGGGGCTGGTAGTCTCGATTTTCGCCGAGCCTTACCGGCTGGGCCGCGTGATCCGGTTCTTCGATCCCAGTTTTCAGTACGTGTCCCGCATCGACCCGCACGGCTGGCTGAAGGCGCGCAGCGAGCGGACGCTGCGCACGCGCGATACGAACTACCAGCTGGAACAGTCGCAGATTGCCGTGGGCGCGGGCGGCGTGGGCGGCGTGGGGTTGATGAACGGGCGGCAAAAGCTGCTGTATCTGCCGGAGGCGCACACCGATTTTATTTACGCGGTGGCAGGCGAGGAGATGGGTCTCATCGGGACGGCGGGATTGCTGGCCGGCTTCCTGGTGATCTTGTGGCGCGGTCTGCGGACCACGCTGCACATACGTGACGATTTCGGCCGTTACCTGGCGTTGGGCGTGACCATGGTGATCGTGGTGCAAGGGTTTATCAACATGAGCGTCGTCTTGGGCATCATGCCGACCAAGGGGATTCCGCTGCCGATGATCAGCTACGGCGGCAGCTCGCTGGTGAGCACGCTGGCGCTGCTCGGCATTCTGATGAACGTGAGCGAGCATGCGGGGTGAACCTGCGTCGCGAGCCCCGTTTCTGATGACCGGCGGAGGGACGGGGGGGCATGTAATTCCGGCGCTGGCGGTGGCGCGGGAGTTGCGGCGGCGGGGGCACGGCGTGTTCTTTGTGGGCACGGATCGGGGCCTCGAAGGGAAGCTGGTTCCTTTAGAAGGGTTTGAGTTGAAGAAGATCGAGATCGGCGGGCTGAATCGTGTAAGCACGCGCCAGAAACTGGCGACGCTGGCGCGTTTGCCGTTCGCCACGCTGGGCTGTATGAATTATCGCGCGTCGGCGGTTTTCAGCATGGGCGGTTACGTGGCCGGGCCGGCGGTGATGGCGGCGCTGATAAAACGCGTCCCGGTGGTGGTGATGGAGCCGAACGCGGTGCCCGGATTCACCAATCGTGCGATCGGGCGGCTGGCGGCGCGCGCGCTGATTTCCTTCCCGGAAACCGCGCGGTACTTCGCGCCGGGCAAGGCCGAGCTGACCGGGTTGCCGGTGCGGGAGGAGTTCTTCGCCATCCCGCCGAAGCCGCGGGGAGAGCGGTTGCAGGTTCTGATCACAGGCGGCAGTCAGGGGTCGCGCACCTTGAACCGCGCCAGCCGCGAAAGTTGGCCGCTGTTCCGCGCGGCGGGGTTCGAGGTCCGAATCGTACACCAGTGCGGTGCGAACGGCGCGGAAGAGATGCGACAGGCGTTTGCGGCCTCCGGTTTGGAGGGCGAGGTGACGCCGTTCATTGCCGACATGCCGGCGGCGTTTAGCGAAGCCCACCTGGTGGTGTGCCGTTCCGGCGCCGGCGCCGTTTCGGAGCTGGCCGCGGCCGGCAAGCCTTCCATCCTGGTTCCATTTCCGTTCGCCGCCGACGACCACCAGACGCGTAACGCAGAAGCCATTGAGCGGGGCGGGGCAGCGCGCCTGGTCCGCGACGCGGAGATGAACGGCGAGCGCCTCTTCACGCTGGTCGGCGAATTGGCCGAGTCGGAAGGCGCACTGGAGCGGATGGGCGCCGCGGCGCGCCAGTTCGCGCATCCCGGAGCGGCGCTCCGGGCGGCCGAAATCCTGGAAGAGGTGGCGGGGTGTTAGCGGAGTTTGGTGGCGCGACACAAAAGTGGATCTCACGCTCCAGCGCTGTGTGCCAGTCAAGCTCCGGAGGAGCGAAAGATAGCAGCCCACGGCGCAAGCCGTGGGGAAATGACGGAAGTGTGCCCAGCCCCGGAACGGGGCGTAAGACTGATGCGTGGCGTGTCTTCCGCCCCGTTCCGGGGCTGGCAGGGAGCAACGTGCGTTCCCACGGCTTGCGCCGGGGGCTGTTTTCTTACGCCCTCCGGGCTTCCGGAAAAACAACGGGCAAGCTAAAGCGTGCCCTACCAGTGCGCGCCGGTGGGGCACGCTTTAGCTTGCCCGTCGGGAAAGAGCTGAGTGCGTCGGTACGTTTTCGATTGACAGGGGCCGCGCAAGCCGAAACAATATAACAAGGAAATGTTTTTTCGTCCACAGCACTTTCACTTCACCGGAATCGGCGGCATCGGCATGAGCGGCATCGCCGAAGTGTTGCTGAACCTGGGGTACGAAATCAGCGGCTCGGACCTGAAACTCTCGCCCACCACCGAGCGCCTGGCGGGGCTGGGGGCGAAGATCTACGAAGGCCATGCCGCGTCCAACGTGACCGGGGCGCGCGCGCTCGTCGTCAGCTCGGCGGTGGACGAGCAGAATCCCGAAGTGCAGGAAGCGCGGCGGCTGCAAATTCCGGTGATCCCGCGCGGCGAACTGCTGGCGGAGCTGATGCGCCTGAAATACGGCATCGCGGTGGCGGGCAGCCACGGCAAGACCACCACCACATCCATGGCGGCGACGATCCTGAGCTGCGCCGGTCTCGATCCGACGGTGGTGGTGGGCGGGAAGGTCGGCACCATGGGCGGCGCCAACGCCAGAGTGGGGCGCAGCGATTTTCTGGTGGCGGAATCGGATGAAAGCGACGGCTCGTTCGTCAAGCTGGCGCCGATTGTGGCGGTGGTCACGAATATCGACCGCGAGCACCTGGACCACTATCCGTCTCTGGAGGCGATTCAGGCGGCGTTCATCGAGTTCGTCAACAAGGTGCCGTTTTACGGCGCCGCGATCGTCTGCCTGGACGACGCCAACGTGCAGGGTATCCTGCCCGCGATCCGGCGGCGCACGATCACCTACGGCACCACCGCGCAGGCCGATATGGAAGCCGGCGAGATTGCCTGTGGTCCTTTTGCAAGCGACTTTCGGCTGCGCGCGCGCGGGCACGATCTGGGCCGGTTCCACCTGCGCATTCCGGGCCGGCACAACGTGCTGAACGCCACCGCGGCGGTGACGGTAGCGCTGGAACTCGAAGTGAAGCCGGATGCGATTCGCGAAGCGCTGGCAACCTTCAGCGGCGTGGACCGCCGTTTTCAGGTGCGCGGCAAGGAGCGGGGCATCACCGTGGTGGACGATTACGGCCATCATCCGACCGAGATTCGGGCGACGCTCGACGGGGCGCGGCTGTGCGGCTTCGAGCGCATCCATGTCCTGTTCCAGCCGCACCGCTTCTCGCGGACATTTCACCTGATGGACGAATTCGGACGCGCCTTCCATCAAGCCGATAGTGTGTTCGTGCTGGACATTTACGCAGCTTCGGAAAAGCCTATCGAAGGAGTGACGGCGGAAGCGCTGGTAGAGCGCATCCGGCAGTTCGGCCACCGCTCCGCGGAATACGTTGGCACGATGCCGCGCGGAGTGGAGGCCCTTCTGGCCGCGGCGCGCGCCGGCGACATGGTGCTCACGCTGGGCGCGGGCAACGTGTGGCAGGCGGGCGAGACAGTCCTGGAGCGATTGCGGTCGGAGGCACCCAATGCCGCGTGAGACCAAGAAAGGAGGCGGCATTCGTTGGCGGCTGTGGCTGGGCCTGGCCGCACTGTGCCTGGTGTGCGCATCCACTGCGGTGGCGGCCTTGAAGCTGCGCGCCTACGTGGCCACCGACCCGCGGTTCGTGCTTTCGCGCGACCACAAGGACGCGCTGGCCATCGAAGGGCTGCGGTACGCGTCGCGATCGAAAGTCCGGCACGTTTTCGACGCCGATTTCGGCCGCGGAATTCTTTCCGTGCCGCTGGCCGAGCGGCGCCGCCGCCTGCTGGCGATCGATTGGGTGGAGGATGCGTCGGTCTCGCGCGTCTGGCCGGACCGGCTGGTGGTGCGCATCCACGAGCGGAATCCGGTGGCGTTCGTCTACCTGGCGAGCAGCGTGGTGCTGATCGACGCTGAGGGCGTCCTGCTGGAACCGCCGCAGCAGGCTTCATTTGCTTTTCCGGTGCTGAGCGGAATCCAGGAGGATTCCACCGAAGATGTGCGGCGTGAGCGGGTGCGGGCGCTGCTGCGGCTGGAAGAAGACATGGGCTACATGGCCAAGGACGTCTCCGAAGTGGATGCCTCCGATCCGGAGAACATGCGCGTGGTGGTGCAGGTGGATCGTCGCGCGGTCTCCTTGCTCCTGGGCGATGTCAACTACGGGCGCCGCTACCAGAATTTTCTCCGTCACTACCAGGAAATCGAGCAGCGGTCGCCACGGGCGAAGACCTTCGATCTCCGGCTGGAGGATCGCATCACCGCCAAGGAGTAAGGAAGCCAACGGATCATGCCGGATAAGCCGATCTACGCAGTGGGACTCGACGCGGGCAGCAGCAAGACGCGGATGGTGGTTTGCGCGCTGGAGGAAGAGCGCCTGCGTCTGCTCGGTTGCGCGGTGGTGGAGTCGCAGGGGTGGTCGAAGGGATCGATCGCGGATCAACAGGCGGTGGCCGAATCGATTCTGGCGGCGCTCGAAGAAGCGGAGCTGAGTGCGGGTGTTTCAGTGGAATCGGCAGTGGTCGGGATGGGCGGCCCCAGCTTGCGCGGCGCCAACGGGCGCGGCGTGCTGGAGATGGGGTACCCGCGCGAGATTCAGCAGCGCGATGTAAACCGAGTGAAGGAGCGCGCGGCGCGCGTCCAGTTGCAGGAAGACCGCATGGTGCTGCAACTGTTCCCTCAGGATTTCGTGGTGGACGATCACCCGGGCCACCGCGACCCGCGCAAGATGACGGCGACGCGGCTGGAGATGAACGTTCACCTGGTGACGGGTTCGGCGCAGGAACACAACGCTTTAGTGGGCGCGGTGAATCAGGCGCACTTGGTGGCGGAGGAGACGGTCTTCGAAGCGCAGGCGGGCTGGTACGCGGCGGTGCAGCCCGAGGAGAGGCGCGGGGGCGTGGCGCTGGTGGACATCGGCGCCGAATCCACCTCCCTGGTGGTGTATTACGGCGATGCCATGTGCCTGGCCTCGAGCGTGCGCGTTTCCGGCGGCCACTTCACCAGCGATCTGGCGCACGGCCTGTGCGTCAGTCCCGCGGAGGCCGAGCAGGTGAAGCTCGAATACGGCTGCGCGAATGCCATGGATTCACCCGAGAACGTTCGGGTGGAATTGCCCGCGCCGGAGGGCCGCGATCCGCGGCAGGCGCCGAAGAGGCACGTAGACCTGATCCTGGAATCGCGCGCCAGCGAATTGTTTCAACTCGTGCGCGACGAACTGGCGCGGGTGGGGATGGAGCAGTCGCTGATCGGCGGCGTTTTCATCACCGGCGGTGGCGCCAAGCTGGCGGAGATCGCCGACGTGGCCGAAAAGGAGTTGGGGTGCCAGTCGCGATTTGGCCTCGCGGTGGGAATCGCCGATTGGCCGGCGGCGATGAACGACCCGGAATGGTGCACCGTGGCCGGCCTGGCGATGTACTCGGCAAAACTGAAGCAACAGACGGAACGGCAGCGGGCGGCGGTGGGTTGGCTCAGCAGGATTCTATAGCAGGAGGCGAAAACGACATGGGGCTGATGGACTCGCGTATCGACGATTTGAAATACGAAATCGCAGAGGAATCGCACCAGGGAACCAGGATCAAGGTGGTTGGCGTGGGCGGCGGCGGGTGCAATGCCGTGGCGCGCATGGTGCGGGAAGGCGTGGAGGGGGTCGAGTTCTGTGTGATGAACACAGACCTGCAGGCGCTGGCGGCGGTCGAAGTCCCCCACAAGCTGCAACTGGGGCCGAAGCTCACCCGGGGGCTGGGCGCCGGGGCCGATCCGGAAGTCGGCCAGCAGGCGGCGCTGGAAAACACCGATCACATTCTGGAGGTGCTGGAAGGCGCCGATATGGTGTTCGTGACCGCGGGCTTGGGCGGAGGAACCGGCACCGGCGCCGCACCCGTGATCGCCAGCCTGGCCAAGGAAATGGGCGCGCTCACCGTGGCGGTTGTGACCAAACCATTCGGATTCGAAGGCCCGCGTCGCATGCGGCTCGCCGAAGAGGGGCTGCGGCGGCTGGCCACCGCGGTGGATACGGTGATCGCCATTCCCAACGACCGGCTGCTGGCGCTGGTGCCGCGCGGCACGAGTTTCTTCGAGGCGTTCAAGGTGGCGGACGACCTGCTGCGGCAGGCGGTGCAAGGCATCAGCGACATCATCACCACCCCGGGGTTGATCAACCGCGACTTCTCGGACATCAAGGCGACCATGCTGGGCATGGGCTACGCGATGATGGGAACGGCGGTGGGGCGCGGCGAGAAGGCCGCGGTGGATGCGGCGCGGCAGGCCATCAGTTGCCCGCTGCTCGAAGACTCGCGGATCGCCGGCTCCAAAGGCATTTTGATTAACATCACCGGTTCCAGCCGCCTGGGCCTCCACGAAGTGAACGAGGCGTGTTCCATCATCCGTGAGGCGGCCGAATGCGAGGATGCGCAGATCAACTTCGGCGTGATTCTCAACGAGAGCCTGGCCGACGCGGTGAAGATCACGGTGATCGCCACCGGGTTCCAGCCCGAGAAGGCGGCGACGGAGGAACGGCGCCCCGCTGCGGTAACCAAAGTGCGGCCGATGGGGGCGGAGCCAGAGCCCATTCCGGTGCCAGCCGCCACGCTGCCGCCAGAGCCCTTGAACGTGTTGCCCGCGCTGCTCCACGAGACGGCGGCGGCCCCAGAGGGAGATGGATCGATGGAACTCGATCTGGAAGACCTGGACACGCCGGCGTTTATGAGGCAGGGGCGGCTGCTGAACTAAGCGGCGCCATTTCGTAATTAGGTGGCGTATCGTCGCGCGACCGAGGGCGAGGCGTGCCTCGCCCCTACAATGGATTCGTCGGGGCCGACCGCTCCCTTCGGTCGCGGCTCCGATGCTTTCAGAGCCGCGACCGAAGGGAGCGGTTGCGAGGCCACTGACGCCGGTTATAATCGGAGTTCCCCATGAAAGCTCGCGTTTTTGTTTCCTTGAAGAGCACGGTGCTCGACCCGCAGGGCCAGACGGTGCGCGCGGCGCTCCAGGGCCTCGGCTATCCGGCCATAGAAAATGTGCGCCAGGGCAAATACTTCGATATCGCCATCGCCAGCGGAGTGACACGCGAACAGGCACAAAAGGATATCGAGACCATCGCTCACGATGTGCTCGCCAACCCGGTGATCGAAGAGTATCGCGTGGAACTGCTGGACTGACAGAGGCCTCCTTACAATGTGGCGCACGCACTCGTGCGTGCCGCGTCGAGGCTATACTCGACGCTTCTGCGCTCGGACTCCGAGCGTCGGCAGAGTGCCGACGCGGCACGCAGAAGTGCGTGCGCCACGGCTTCCCTATAATGGTTTTATGTGCGGAATCGTCGGCTATGTCGGACATCGCAAGGCGGTGCCGATCATCTTAGAAGGGCTGAAGCGGCTGGAATACCGCGGCTATGATTCAGCGGGACTGGCGGTGTATGGCGAGGATCACAACCTGGCCGTGCGCCGCGCCAAGGGCAAGCTGCGCAACCTGGAAGATGTCATCCGCCTCAGCCCGGTGGATGGTTCCTTTGGAATCGGCCACACGCGATGGGCGACGCATGGGCGCCCCACCGAAGAGAATGCTCACCCGCACAGCGATTGCAAGGGCGACCTGGTGGTGGTGCATAACGGCATCGTCGAAAACTACCTGACGCTCAAACATCAACTCGAAGCGGAAGGCCACGTGTTCCGGACCGAAACCGACACGGAGATCATCGCCCACCTGATCGAGAAGCACTTTAACGGCAACCTGGAGGAAGCGGTTCGCTCGGCGGTGGCGGAACTGGCCGGCGTATTCGCCCTGGCCGTGATTTCGCGCGCCGATCCGGAGAAGATTGTCGCCGCGCGCAACGGCCCGCCGGTGGTCATCGGCATCGGCGACAACGAATACTTTGTGGCATCCGACGTACCCGCCATCCTCAGCCATACGCGCGACATGTTTTTCCTGGCCGATGGCGACATGGCGATCCTGACCCCGGCCGGAGTGCGGCTGAGCGATTTCCAGGGCCGGCCCGTGAACCGGCAGGTTACGCATGTGCTGTGGGATCCCATCATGGCCGAAAAAGGCGGCTATAAGCATTTCATGCTCAAGGAGATCTTTGAGCAGCCGCGAGCGGTGCGCGACACCATGCTGGGCCGGATCGGGCAGGAAACCGGACGCATTTTCCTGGACGAGATGGACATTCAGCCGGCGGAGTTCGCCCGCTTCCGGCAGGTGAAGATCATCGCCTGCGGCACCAGCTGGCACGCGGGCCTGGCCGGCAAGTTCATGATCGAGAAGCTGGCGCGCATTCCGGTGGAAGTCGATTATGGGAGCGAGTTCCGCTATCGCGATCCGATCGTCACCGAAGACACGCTGACCGTCGTGATCTCGCAATCGGGCGAAACGGCCGACACGCTGGCCGCGCAGCGCGAGGCCAAACAGCGGGGATCGAAGACGCTGGCCATCTGCAACGTGGTCGGCTCGATGATCACGCGCGAAGCCGCCGGCACCATCTATACGCACGCGGGACCGGAAATCGGCGTGGCTTCCACCAAGGCGTTCACCTGCCAGTTGAGCGCGCTGTTCATCCTGGCGATGTACCTGGGGCAATCCAACGGACGTCTGGATGAAAGCACTTCGCGCTGCCTGATGCAGGAGGTGCTGCGGATTCCCGGAAAACTGGAGACGGTGCTGGCGCACGATGCGGTCTACGAAGCCCTGGGGCGGGAGTTGCATCGCGCCACCGACTTCCTTTTCCTCGGCCGCGGCCAGCATTTCCCGATCGCACTGGAAGGCGCGCTGAAGCTGAAGGAGATCTCCTACATTCACGCCGAGGGTTACCCGGCGGGCGAAATGAAGCACGGTCCCAACGCGCTGATCGATGAGAAGCTGCCGGTGGTGGTGCTGGCCACGCGCGATGCCTCGAGCGAAGAGAGCCGCCTGCTGTACGAAAAGACGGTCTCCAACATTCAAGAGGTCAAGGCGCGCGAGGGAATCGTCGTGGCCCTGGTGACGCAGGGCGACGAACAGGTGCCCAAGATGGCGGACCATATCATCGAGATTCCGCCATCGCTGGCGCTGCTGAGCCCGATTCTGGAGATCGTGCCGCTACAACTGCTGGCGTATCACATCGCCGTGCGGCGGGGCTGCGATGTGGACCAGCCGCGCAACCTGGCCAAGAGCGTAACGGTCGAATAGCGTGCCGCTGGCGCAGTACGCCCACCAGCTCGAGGTGCCGACGCGGGGCAAGGGGCTGTATGAGATCACGGGCGCCATCGAGGACTGGGTGAGTGGACTCGGCGTGGGTGACGGCCTGCTCACGGTCTTCGTGCAGCACACCTCGGCGTCACTCACCATCCAGGAGAACGCCGACCCGGATGTCGTGCACGATCTGAACCAGTTCTTCAACCGGCTGGTGGCGGAGGACAACCGGCTGTACCGGCACACCGTGGAGGGACCGGATGACATGCCTGCCCACATCCGTGCGGCGCTCACGCTGGCGCAGCTTTCCGTGCCGGTCGAACGCGGCCGGTTGGCGCTGGGCACCTGGCAGGGGATCTATCTGTTCGAACATCGCGCGGCGCCGCACCGCCGCCGCATCAAACTGCACTTGATCGGAGAGTGATTGCCGCACACTTAGTCGCGCGGGCGAGCGCGCGGGCGAGGCGTGCCTAAGGCGCCTTCACAACGGACTCGGGTCCGGGCGCGCATCCGATTGACGGAAGTTCAACAGCAAGTTCGGGTGCGCCGTGGTACTGTCGTGGTTCGGCGGTCATTGAGCGCATTGATGCGGCGAAGGTTTAGTGCGGTAATTGGGCTTGGCGGACTGATTCTCGGGGTGTTCAACTCAATTCTCAGTGGGCAGTCTGACGGGCAAGTGGCAGCACCGCGACGTCAGCCTACCATCGGCGCGCCGGGTGTCGCCGCCCCGCCGCCGGCCCGCCAGCCGCGACAGCCAAGCCCCGACCGGTTCTTGATCGGCCGTCGCACGTTCTTCGACTTTGGGCCACCCTTCGACTTTTATGAGGTATTCTCGGTTCGTTCGACAAGCGGAGGCGCGCTGGTTGAGCGAGTCATGGTCGCACCCCCAGGGGATGCATGTACGCAGGCCCCAACCGTCGAAGCGGCGGCGACGTCGATCAACGAGTCCATCTCAGATTTGCTGGGCAGGACAGACCCGTGCACGATCCCCGAGAAGGACCTCCGCCGCGAGATAAAACGATGTCGGCACTGTCTGGTTTTCAGCGGTGCCGACGTCGTGATGCAAGTGCAGTGCGGAGGCAACAACCGCCTCATTCGAATGGATATCCTTGACCGAGATATGTTCGACCCCCATCCAATGACGCCTGAGCACACATCGTGGACGATGGGGTTATTAGGCCGCCTCGATAAAGTGCTCGGTACCAGCGTGATGGATCGGCCGATCTTTGCACTTTCTGAGACGCCGCAGGCTACGCCGGCGTGGAAATCGGATGGACTGATGGGCGAGTTGGCCCGCGGAGAGTTAGACGCACTTTTTGATAAAGCCACCGATAAGCCCTCCGAGCTGTTCCGTCAAGCTCAAGACCCACCGCCAGGGCCGAGTATGGAGTTGCTAAGCAGTTTGCCCTACCGGCCAACTTCTTATGCGCTTCCCACGTATCCCCCGATCGCGAGAGTTGCTCACGTCAGTGGCCAAGTGACATTCACGGTCGATGTGGCCGCGGATGGAAGTGCCTCGAACCTTAAGGTTCTCAGCGGGCATGCCCTGCTGCGAGGGGTAGTTCAAGCGGCTGCGGCCGGCTGGAGGTTCCCAAGTGAGGCTGCTGGCCAAGAAATTCGGGCGACGATTGAGTTCAAGACGAACTGCCCCGCAGCTAAGCGGTGATATTCGGCCCTGGATTGCTCGGCGTGCGACTTCACTGGCCTGCGGCGCTCCATCCCGGCCGCACCTGGCCGACGCGATCGCAGGCTAAGCGCGGCCGCAATTCGCGGATTGGAATTCTGTGCGGCCAAAATGGCAGACTTGTTCCGGCACGCCAGTCGCGCTGCGTGTACAATGGTCGGCTGGAGGCACAATGAGCGCAAAGGCGACCGTTCGAAAAACCGGCAACGTGGCCATCGTGGATCTGGCCGGAAGAATCGTCCTGGGGGATGGTTCCGGAGTGGTACGCGACACCATCAAGGACCTGGTTGGCTCGGGTCAGAAGAACATCCTGCTCAACCTGCGAGACGTGACTTACCTCGATAGCGCCGGCCTCGGCGAAATTGTAGGGTCGTATGCCACCGTGACCAATCTTGGCGGCGACGTCAGATTGTTACACGCGCAAGGTAAGGTCAAGGAACTGCTCACCATCACCAAGCTCTACACCGTTTTCATCACGTATGACGACGAAGCCGCTGCCCTGAAGGGCATGGCCGGCGGCGCTGCGACGGCCTGACCCGGACGCGCGGCCGGCATTGTCGCGTCCCTTCATCCGATTTTGCGATGCGAGTATGCCGGCGCCTGGCTTCGGCACCGTTGGGTGACAGCAGCTTCAATGGGTGGTGGTCCGAAGATGTTAACAAGAGCCCAAACGCGTTTTTTGTTCGAATTCGAATTGATTTAAGCCAGCGCCGGTGTTAAGCTTTCATTACTCTGTCATCCTCCGAGACAGAATGTAGTAGACCTAAGCCCCACGTCTTCCCCGGCGCGGGGCTTTTTTGTGATCGGGCGCGCTCGCCTTCGCGCCGTCCAGTGCGTGCTTCCAACTTGCTCGGAATTTTCCGATAGCTGGCAGGGATTCGCGCTACCCGCAGACGCGCAGCTTGTTGCCCCCATATGCGGTCCTGCTCCAGGCTGCCCCGGTCCTGCCTATCGGCCCGGATCGTGAATGGCCCGCGTGCTAAATTGCGGTGCGGTCACGCGTCCCTTTGTATAGAGAGCCTGTTAGGATGAATACGTTAATGGCTGCTCCTCCGGAACCCGCCCGCTTCTCGGTAGCCGACCTGGAACGAGTTTTTCGTGAGAGCCATGCCGCCGTGTTCCGCGCGGCTTACCGCGTGACCGGGAACGCGAGCGACGCCGAAGACGCGCTGCAAACGGTGTTTTTGCGGTTGCTGAAGCGCGATGCCGCCGCCGACGCGGTGGAGAACATGCCGAGTTTCCTGCGGCGCGCGGCGGTGAATGCCGCGCTTGATATAGTACGGTCGCGGCAGGGCATCCGGAATATTCCGCTAGATGAACTGGAGCCAGTGCTGGCGGAGAGCGCGCATCGCCGGCCGGACCGCCTTCAGGCCTCGAGTGAAATTCGCGATTGGCTGCGCGGCGCGCTGGCGCGGCTGAATCCGCGTATCGCGCAGATGTTCGCGTTACGGTTCTTCGAAGGAAAAGACAATCCCGAGATTGCGCGGTTGTTCAATACCACGCCGGGCAGCGTCGCGGTGACCATTTCCCGGACGCGTGACCGGCTGGAGAAGGAATTCCGCGTTTACCAGGGAGGCGAGGCATGACACCGGAAAACAGTTTTCAGGACCCGGCTCTGGAACAAGCATTGTCGGAAATTCGCGACGAGGCGGTGGATCCGGCGGTGGTCGAGGCCGCCGCCGGCAGAGTGTGGGCGCGCCTGGCGGAAGCCGCCGGCCAATTGAGCGGCGAGCCCATCCGCGGTTGCGCCGATTTTCAAACGCTGCTCGCCGATTACCGCGCGGGGCGGCTGCCGCAAGCGCGTGCCATGCTGGTGGAAGATCACCTGCATGCGTGCGTCGCCTGCCGTCACATCTACGAAGGAAAAGTGGTGACCATGCCGGCTGCCCGTCCAGTGGCGCGGCCTGCCGGGCGTAGTTTTTATGCCGCTCGTTGGGCGGCCGCGGCAGTGGTGGTGATTGCTGCCGGAGCGGGTGTTTGGACCTTGATCGAACGCTCCGGCGCGCCCGGCGGCCGGGCCAGAGTGGAGGCGGTGAACGGCGTCCTGTATCAAGTGGGGACCGATGGCGGACTCCGGCCTTTGGCGGCCGGACAGGATCTGCCGGAGGGCGTGGAGATTCGTACCGCCAAGGATTCCGATGCCCTGCTACGGTTGCGCGACGGATCTTCGGTGGAGCTGCGCGAGCGGTCGAGTCTCTTCACCACGGCTTCGGCGAATGACCTGACGATTCGGCTGGGCCGCGGCAGCGTGATGGTGGAAGCCGCCAAACGGCGCAAGGGCCACTTGTTTGTGGATACCGGCGATTGCCGCGTGGCGGTCACTGGAACCATCTTCGGCGTCAGCGCCGGCGTGAAAGGATCGCGCGTTTCCGTGGTCCAGGGCGAAGTGCACGTGGCGCAGGGGGGCGGCGAAAAGGTGCTGCACCGCGGCGATCAAACCGTCACGGGCGCGGAGATGGATCCCGAGCCGGTGAAGGACGATATCGCCTGGAGCCGCAACCGGGATCATTATTATGCGCTGCTGGCCGACTTGCGCGCCAGCCTGGAGCGGATCCATCTGCCGGACCTGCGCTACCAGAGCGACCTGTTGAACCGGCTGCCTGCGTCCACAGTGCTGTACGCCAGCATTCCCAACCTGGGCGACTACCTCAGCCAGGCACAGGGAGTGCTCAACCAGAAGATTGCCGAGAGTCCCGAGCTGGCCCAGTTCTGGAGCGAACGCGGAGCCAAGGCGCAGCCGGTGATCGAGAAATTGCGAGCCGCCAGCAGCTACCTGGGCGGCGAGATCGCGGTGGTGGTCCTGGCTGCGACCTATGGCAAGCCGCAGGCCCCTGTGTTTGTCTCGGAGCTGAAGCGCGACGGGTTCGCCGAGTTTCTCGCCCAGCAGGGGATGCCCTTGACGGTTGAGGTGCGCCACGGCCTGGTGGCGTTCGGCCCCGACCGCGCAGCGGTGGCGAGCCTGGCCCCTGTCTTCGATTCGCCAAACGGCGGATTCGAGGGCACGCCGTTCTACGCACGCATCGCGGAAGCGTATCGCGAGGGAGCCGGGTTGCTGGTGTGCGCCGATCTCTCCCGCCTGGCGCAGAGCGAACGCGGCGCCGGCATGCGCTACTTCGTTGCCGAGGAGAAGGAAGTCAACCACCAGATGGAAGCGCGCGCCGCGTTGAGCTTCGACCCCGCGCGCTCCAACATCGGCGCGTGGCTGGCCGACCCGGCGCCGATGGGCTCGCTCGACTACGTTTCGCCGGAAGCCGGCACGCTGGCGGCGTTCGTGGTGCGCAACCCCGCGGTCATCACCGATCTGCTCGCTGGCGTGGTGGAGACAACCCCCGCCGGATTGGGCGCACAGGGCGACGTGCGCAAGGACCTCGCGGCCAGCCTGGGCGGCGAGTTCGCCGTTTCGCTCGACGGCCCGCTGATGCCGGTGCCTTCCTGGAAGGTGGTGGTGGAGGTATACGATCCGCCGCGGCTGCAGTCGGTTCTCGCGCGCCTGGTGGCCGACGTCAATCGACAGGTCGCCAAATCCGGCGGCCACACCATTCGCATCGCGCAGGAGACGGTGGACGGCCGGACGTATTACACCATCAACTCACCTGGGCTGGGGCCGCTGGCCGAGGGGCACTACACCTTCGCCGACGGCTACCTGATCGCCGCGCCGAGCCGCCTGCTGGTCAAGCGCGCGCTGGATCTGAAGGCGTCCGGAGCTTCCATCGCCCGGTCGGCCAAGTTCATGGCTTTGACGCCGCGCGACCACTACGCCAATTTTTCGGCGGTGCTGTACCAGAACCTGGGCACCTCGCTGGCGCCGCTTGCCGGGCTGTTGAGCGGCATGGGCGGTGCGCATCCCGGGCAGCCCAATCCGGCCGAGCGCCTGAGCAACCTCAAAGCTACGCTGATCGCCGCCTATGGCGAGCCGGACCGTATCACGGTAGCCAGCGCGAGCGATGTGCTGGGAGCCAGTCTGGAGGCTCTTCTCACCGGCAGTCCCGGCGGCTGGGCAGCGAGCTCGTTCCCCGTGGGACAACTCTTCGGAACAGGCGGGCATAAGCCGGCGTATAAAGAGAAGTGATGGCTTCCGTCATCGAACTCGATGGCCTCGAGGTGCGCTTCGGCGATCGGGTCATTCTGAAGCAGCTCAAGGCTTCGCTCACCGGCCGCTCGATCGGCTTGCTGGGGCCGAACGGCGCTGGGAAATCCACGCTTCTGAACGCGCTGCTGGGCTTTCACCAGCCGTCGGCGGGAACGGCCCGCATTCTTGGGCGCGACATCCGCCGCGAGCCGCGCGCGGTTCGCAGCCTGATCGGCTACATGCCGGAAAACGATTCGTTCATCGCCGCCATGAGCGGCGTGCGCTTCGTGCGGCTGATGGCGGAACTGGCCGGCCTGCCGAAGGCTGAGGCGCTGGAGCGCGCTCACGAAGCGTTCTTTTACGTGGGCCTGGGCGAAGTCCGCTACCGCGCGCTGGGCACTTACTCGCTGGGCATGAAGCAGGCGGCCAAGCTGGCGCAGGCCATCGCGCACGGTCCCAAGCTGCTGTTTCTGGATGAGCCGACCAACGGCCTCGATCCGCCGGCGCGCCTGCGCATGATTCAGTTGATCCAGGAGATTCGCGACCGCGGCGATCTGCACCTGATCGTCTCCTCCCACCTGCTGCGCGACGTGGAGGAATGCTGCGACGAAGTGCTGATTCTCAAGGACGGCGCCATCGCCGCCTTCTGCAACCTGGAAGAGGAGCGCCGCGCCAACGTGCGTTTTCTGGAGATGGAAACGCGCGGCGAAGCGAACGGGAATTTCATCGAGGCCATCCGCACCCTCGGCTGCGAAACCGCTCCCGGAGCCCAGGGCCGCCTCAAGGTGGTGATGCCGGAGGGGCTGGAGGTGCGCCGCCTGTACGAAATCGCGGCCGCGCAGGACGTGCAGATCCGCCGCCTGAATCACCGGCGCGATTCTTTGGAAGACATTTTCCTGAAAGCCATGGAGGCCGCCGATGGCCGTCTATAAGAAGACCTACCGGCCGTACGAGGGCGCGCTGACGGCTCACTGGGCGCGCCTGCTGGTGATTCCGCGCTACGCCTTCGAAGATCTCCACCGGCGGCGGTTTCTTTCCATCTTCTTCTTCGCCAGTTTCCTTTACCCGCTGATTTGCGCCATCATCATCTACGTCCAGCACAACGCCAGCGCGCTGAGCCTGATCAACGCGCAGGGGGCGCAGCGGCTGATTACCATCAACGTGGTCTTCTTCCTTTCGCTGCTTGGCTGGCAAAGCATGATGGCGCTGTTCCTGGCCGCGTTCGTGGGGCCCAGCCAGGTATCGCCGGATCTGGCGAACAACGCCCTTTCGCTCTACCTGGCGCGGCCGTTCTCGCGCGCGGAATACGTGCTCAGCAAGATGTCGGTGTTGCTGATCCTGCTTTCGCTGATGACCTGGGTGCCGGGGCTGCTGCTGTTCGGCCTCGAAAGCTACCTCGAAGGCTGGAGCTGGGCGACGGATCACGCGCGGATTGCGATCGGCTTATTCTTCGGCGCCTGGGTGTGGATTCTGCTGCTGGCGCTGCTGGCGCTGGCGCTTTCCGCGTGGGTGAAGTGGAGGGCGGCTGCCGGCGGGCTGATGTTCGGCGTCTTTTTCGTGGCTTCCGCGTTCGGTGCGGTGATCAACGGCGTGGAGCGCACCAACTGGGGACACCTGTTCAATATCAGCTACCTGGTGGGCTCGGTATGGGTGTGGTTGTTCGAGGGTGGACACCCCAGCACGGATGGCGCGGTTTTCTTCCGCGCTCCGCGCGGGGAGACGCTGCCGCTATGGGCGTGCTGGGCGGCGCTGGCGGTGCTGGCGCTGATCTGTCTGTATATGCTGGCGCGCAAGATCCGCGGCGCGGAGGTGGTGCGGTGAGCGACACCCACATCACCTTCGCCGGCGTTTCGCGCTTTTACGGCGAAGTGCTGGGCATCAACAACGTCAACTTAACCATTCCGCCGGGCATCACCAGCCTGGTGGGACCGAACGGTTCCGGCAAAACCACGCTGATGAACCTGATGACCGGGCTGCTGCGCGCCACGCGGGGAGAGATCAGCGTGCTCGGCGTCCCGCCCGATCGCCCGCAGCAGATCGGCCGGCTGCTCGGCTATTGCACCCAGTTCGACGCGTTTCCCAAGGGCCTGACCGGCTTCCAGTTCATCTATTCCTACCTGCTGCTGTACGGCATGAGCCAGGAAGAAGCACGCGAGCGCGCCGTCGCGGCGTTACAAAAGGTCAACATGATGCCCGCCGCCGGCCGCCAGGTGGCTGCCTATAGCAAAGGCATGCGGCAACGCGTGAAGCTCGCCCAAGCCATCGCTCACGACCCGCGGGTGCTGGTGCTTGATGAGCCGCTCAATGGCCTCGACCCGATGGCGCGCGCCGAAACCATCGCTCTGTTTCGGGAGTGGGGCGCCGCCGGGCGGCATGTGATCGTTTCCAGCCACATCCTGCATGAAGTGGATTCCATTTCCGACCAGGTGATTCTGTTGAGCCACGGCTACGTGGTGGCCGAAGGGCAGATTCAGGGCGTGCGCAGCGAGGTGCGCGAGCAGCCGATGCAGATCCTGGTGCGATGCGACCGGCCGGCCGAGCTGGCCTCGCGCCTGTTCGCGCAGAACCACGTGGTGGAGGCGAAGATTCAGGCCGACGGCCGCAACCTGCTGCTGCGCACCAAGGACGCCGACGCTTTTTACCTGCTGTTGAACCGCGTGATTCTGGACACCGGCCTGGAGGTGGAATCCGTAGCGCCGGCCGATGACGACGTGAATTCGGTCTACCAATACCTCATCGGCGAGGGAGGCACGGTATGAACGCCTTGTGGATGCGACAGATCCGCGCCGTCCTGCGGCTGGAATGGAGGAAGACGTTTTTCTCCAGGCGCGGCTGGTGGATCTATTGCCTGGCGCTGGGGCCGGTAGCGATCACTGCGCTGCACTGGTTGTTTGAAATGGGCCGGTCCTCGTCCGGCCACAGCCTGGGCGACGACAGCATCGGCTATGCCGCCATGTTCCAATTCTTCTATCTGCGTGGCGCCATCTTCTTCGGCTGCATGGGGATCTTCTCCAGCCTGTTCCGCGGGGAAATGCTCGAAAAGACCCTGCACTACTACTACCTCACTCCGCTGCGGCGCGAGATGCTGGTGGCGGGAAAGTATCTCGCCGGCCTGGCCATGGCGGTGGTGCTGTTCGCCGGCAGCGCCGCGGCCTCGTTCCTCCTGATCGGCCGCCATTTCGGCGCCGCTTACTCGAACTACATCTGGCACGGTCCCGGTCTCAGCCAGCTTGGCTGGTACACGCTCACTGCCGCGCTAGCCTGTGTGGGATACGGCGCCGTGTTCCTGATGTGCGGCTTGTTCTTTCGCAATCCGATGATTCCGGCCGCGGTGGTGTACGTGTGGGAGACCCTCAACCCGTTTCTCCCATCCCTGCTCAAGAAGATCAGTGTGATTTTCTACCTGAGAAACCTGTGCCCGGTGGAAGTCCCCTTGCCGCCCCCGCTCAACCTGATCGTGGTCGAAACCGACCCTACCCCCGCCTGGCTGGCCATCCCCGGCCTGTTGGCCGTGTCGCTACTGCTGCTAATTTACACGGCGTACTCAGCGAGGCAGGGGGAGATCAGCTACGGGGAATGAGGAGAGCGGGGTTCGCCACTGAGCCGCTAGCCCTTGGCTGATGCGTGCGCGAAGTCGATGAAGTGCGGGCTAAACTGGCCCCTGGATTGCTCATCGAGCAGCATGTCCAAGATCACTGAAGCTAGCCGCGATCATATCGCCGATGACAAATTCGCTTTTCCCAAGGAACGGAAAGAGCCCATCCACGACGCTGCTCACGTGCGTAACGCAATCGCCCGCTTCAAACAGGTCGAAGGGGTGACCGATACGGAACGCGACGCTGCCTGGAAACGCATCAAGTCCGCTGCGAAGAAATACAAAGTGGAGTTGAACGAGCAAGACTGGCGCGAACTTAGCTAGCAATTTCGCAATTGCGACAGCGTTTTATCACGCGGTCGCGCGGGCGAGGCGTGCCTCGCCCCTACACGGACTCGCAGGGGCCGGGCACGCCCGGCCCGGTTTGGTTCGTCTCCGTCCACCGACCCCCCGTTCCGCCCCGCCTCTACAAAATCTTTGCAACTCTTGGTACACTGTGAGCGTAATATATGGCAGCGCTATATATGGAAAACTCAAGTATTGACCGCGAGTGGAAGAAGGGGAGCGCGGAGCTGCTTTTGCTCTCGCTGCTGGAGGCCTTGCCGCGCCACGGATACGAAATCGGCAAGTTGATCGAACAGCGGTCGCAAGGCGCGTTGCGGTTTCACGTGGCGTCGCTCTATCCTTTGCTCTATCGGCTGGAGAAGCGGGGCTGGATTCAAGGCCGATGGGTGGAGAAGAGCGGGCAGCGCCGGCGGCGCTATTACCGGCTGACGGCGCAGGGCCGCAAGATCCTGGCTTCCCAGCGGCAGGGTTGGCAGACGTTTGTGGAAGCGATCAGCCGAATCACCGGAGTCGAAAATGCCTGACTGGAAAGAACAGATTCGCCGGCAATTGGCGGACTTGAAACTCGCTCCGGCCCGTGAGGCGGAGATAGTCGAGGAATTGGCCCAGCACGCCGAGGATCGTTACCGGGAACTCCAAAGTGGCGGGGCCACGGAAGCCGAAGCGTGTCGCATGACGATTGACGAGATCGGCGGCCACGAGTTGCTGGCCAGAGAGCTCGAAGCCGTCGAGCGCACGGATGCGCCGGAGCCCCTCGTCCTGGGCGCAAAGGGCACAGGTCATTTCCTGACCGGCCTCGGCCAGGACCTTCGCTACGGATTCCGCACGCTGCTCAAGAATCCGGGCTTCACCGCCATTGCCATGCTCGCGCTGGCGCTCGGCATCGGGGCGAACACGGCGATTTTCAGCGTGGTGAACGGCGTGCTGCTGCGGCCGCTCGCGTATCCCGATCCCGACCGGCTGCTGAACATATTCGAGGCGAATGCGGAGTTCGGCCACTACTCGGTGGCGTACCCGAATTATCTCGATTGGCGTGGTGGGAGCCGCTCGTTCACCGATATGGGCGCCTTCCGCAGCGACGACTTCAACTTCACGGGAAACGGCGAACCCGAGCAGGTCGCCGGTGAATACGTTTCGGCGAGCCTCATCCCGGTTCTCGGCGTCACCCCGTTCCTGGGACGCAGCTTTCTGCCTGAGGAAGACCGCCAGGGCGCGGCCTGCGTGGTGATGCTTGCCTACGGTTTCTGGAAAGAACGGTTGGGCGCAGAGCCGAACGTCCTCGGCAGATCTTTGACCTTGAACGCGATGAGTTGCGCCGTTGTCGGCGTCTTGCCCGCGGACTTTCGTTTCCGCGAGAACGCCCGGATTTACCTGCCGATGGAGCAATACAACTCGGTGGAACTGCGCACGCGGGAATCGCACATGGGACTCGGAGTCATTGGCCGCCTCAAGCCGGGCGCAACCATCGCAGCGGCGCAGGCGGAAATCACATCCATCGCCAGCCGTCTTGCCCGCCAGTACCCGGCGACGAACGCGGGCCACGGGGCGGCGGTGGTGAGGGTAAAGGACGACATGGTAGGGCGCATTCGCCCGACGCTGTTGCTGCTGGTGGGTGCCGTCGGGTTCGTGCTGATCATCGCGTGCGCCAACGTCGCCAATCTGCTGTTGGCGCGCTCCACGGCCCGACAACGTGAATTCGCGATTCGCGCTGCGCTGGGCGCGGATCGCGGACGCGTGGTGCGGCAGTTGTTGACGGAAAGCGTCCTGCTGTCTCTGGGCGGCGCCTTGATTGGCCTGCTGATCGCCCGTTGGGGGACCAGCGTGGTCCTGGCGGCCGCGCCGGGCAGCCTGCCGCGCGCGCAGGAGATTGGAATCGACCCGTACGTGCTGCTCTTCACGCTGGCGGTCTCGATCGTCATCGGCGTGTTGTTCGGCCTGGCTCCGGCATTCCACAGCGCGAATGCGAACCCGCAGGAATCCTTGAAGGAAGGCACGCGCGGCGCGGGTGGCGGACGCCACCGCACGGAAGGCGTGTTCGTGGCGGTGGAAACCGGCCTGGCCGTCATCTTGCTGGCCGGCGCGGGGCTCATGATGCAAAGCATCTGGCGGCTGTGGCGAGTCGATCCCGGATTCAACACGCGCCACGTCCTGACTACGCAGTTCGCGCTGTCTCCCAAAGTGATGGCGAGCCCTACGGGCATCCAGCTTGCATTCCAGCAATTGCTCGATCGTGCCGCGGCGATACCGGGAGTGCAGGCGGCTGCCATCACGTCGCTGGTTCCTCTCGGCGGGAATGACAGCGAGAATTCTTTCTGGCCGGGCACGGGACCGCAGCCCCCGCAGGACCGGCTGACGTCGGCGCTATTCTATATCGTCACTCCCGATTACCCGAGCGTGATGCAAATCCCCTTGCGCCGCGGGCGGTTCTTCAACGCCAGGGACAACCTGGCTTCGCCGCCTGTGATCGTAATCGACGACGTCATGGCGAAGCAGGTCTTTCCGGGTCAGGACCCGGTCGGACGGCAAATCAGCTTCTTGGGGCTCGGCCCGGTCCAGATCGTCGGCGTGGTCGGGCACGTGAAGCATTGGGGCCTCGATTCGGACGATACCAATAAGATAAGAGATCAGATGTACTTTTCTGTCCGGCAAGTGCCCGACAAGTTTCTTTCCGAAGCGGTTGCGGGGCTGACGCTCGCGATGCGCACGGGACCCGAACCCCTGAGCCTGGTCAACGCCGTGCGCGCGCAGGTTGCCGGACCGACGCGGGACCAGCCCATCTACGCGGTTCAAACGATGGAGCAGATCATTTCTGGGTCGCTCGCCGAGCGCCGTTTCACTATGCTGTTGCTCATCATCTTCGCGGCCACCGCCCTGCTGCTGGCGGCGGTTGGGATCTACGGCGTCATGTCTTATGCGGTGACGCGGCGGACCCATGAACTCGGAATCCGCTCCGCCCTGGGAGCGTCGCGTTCGGAGATCGTCGGGCTGGTGGTGCGCCAAGGCATGAAGCTGGCGGCGATCGGCATGGCCGCCGGCCTGGTTGCGGCCGTTGTCCTCACGCGATTCATGGCAGGCTTGCTGTACGGCGTCCGTCCGGCCGATCCGTTGACGCTGGCCGCGGTGGCGCTGCTGCTGGGAGGAATCGCGCTACTGGCGTGTTATATCCCTGCGCGACGGGCCACCGCGGTCGATCCCGTCACCGCCCTGCGGTGCGAGTGAGCGTGCCGGCGATTCCTCGGGAAAAGCACCCACGGATGGGGGGTATCCCTTAGTTCGAGGCCGCTCGTGCGGTCGCACATTTTCCCCACGCTAGCGCTTTAGAGTTAACCAACGTTGGCAGGCCTGAACGCGCCCAGAAGAAATTCCGATGCGCCGCGATTCCTTCGGTGTACTCTTTAAAAGAGGCCGATGGAAACGGGCCGACATCAGCGAGGTACCGCATAAGCTACCTATGAATGAGGCGGAGCTCCAGGCAGAGATCGAACGCTTCGGCAGGTTGTACGTTGCGTCCAGCCATGTCAGCCACGCGGTGGTGCGCAGCCGGTCGCGGGAGGAATTGCTGAACGAGGTCGTTCGCGTGCTGGTGGAGGTGGGGAAATTTGCCATGGCGTTCGTTTCCTGGCATGACCCCGCGACCCGCGAGTTGGTCCCCGTTGCCCGGTTCGGCGATGCCATGGGGTACGCGGACAAAGTCCGGATGTTCACGGACGAAAGGCCCGAGGGCCAAGGTCCTGGGGGCACTGCTTTCCGCACCGGCGTTCCCTATGTCTGCAACGATTTTCTAAACGATCCCCGGACGCTGGTATGGCGAGACGCCGCCCGTTCCGCGGGTTGGCGCGCTTCAGCGGCGTTCCCCATTCTCACCGATGGAGTGCCACGCGGAATACTCTCCGTCTACGCCCTCGAAACTGGCATGCTCGGTCCCGATCAGGTGGAATTGCTCCGGCAAGTGGCGCTCGACGTCGCATTCGGTCTGGAGCATCTCGATGGCGAAGAGCGGCGGCGCCAGGCGGAAGCGGCGCTCTCAGCCAGTGAACGCCGCCTGAGATCGGCCATGGGCGCCGCAGCACTCGGTACGTTCGACTGGGATCTCCAAACAGGGAAGCTCGTGTGGGACGAGCATCACGAGCGCATGTTCGGTTTCGAGCCCGGCCGTTTCGATCGGACCTATGCCAGCTTCGAAGAGCGCGTACACCCAGACGATTTGCCCAAGCTGAATCGGGCTGTCGAGGCGGCACGCGATTCCCGGAGCACCTTTTCTCACGAGTTCCGCGTCGTCTGGCCGAACGGAAGTGAGCATTGGATCTTCGCCCAGGGCGAGTTTCACTACAGCGAGTCGGGCCAGCCGCACCACCTGTACGGCGCGGTGTTGGACACCACCGAACGGAGGCGGGTGGAAACAGCCCTGCGCGAGGGCGAAGAGAGATTACGCCAGGCAGTCCGAGTTACCAATATCGGCATCTTCGATCATAACCACCTCACCGGCGCCATTTACTGGTCGCCACAACAACGCCTGATCCATGGCTGGAGCGCCGACGAACCTGTGTCGCTGCACGGGTACCTCGAACTCGTGCACCCCGGCGACCGGGAGAGAACAGCCGCGGCTGTCAGGCGCTCTCATGACCCGGCAGGGGACGGTTTGTTCGACGTGGAGCACCGGATCATGCTCCCCGACGGTTCCGTGCGCTGGACCAGTATCCGGTCTCAGACGTTCTTCGACGGCGAGGGCGCCGCGCGGCGCCCGGTTCGAACCGTCGGCGCCGTCAGGGACATTACCAGCCAGAGGCAGGCGGAGGAAGAGCAGAGAAAACTGGCGACGCTGGTGGCCATGAACCGCGACTTCATCGGCATCGCCACACTCGAAGGCCGCGTCCTCTACCTCAACCTTGCTGCCATCACCCTGGTTGGACTTCCGTCCGCCGAGGAGGCGTGCCGGAAGACCATCTTCGACTTTTTTTCGGACACCGATCAGCAACTGGCATGCGAGGACCTGTACGCGACCGTGCTCAACTCCGGATACTGGTCCGGCGAATCGCGTCTGCAGCATTTCAAAGCGGGGGCTCTGATCGATGTAGAGATCACCGCTTTCCAGATCCGCGATGACAGCGGCGCCCCGCTCTATATTGCCGTGGTCGCCCGCGACATCACGGAAAGGAAGCGGGCGGCCGCGGAAAGATCGAAGCTGGAGGAGCAGCTCTTTCAGGCGCAAAAAATGGAGTCGATCGGCCGCCTGGCTGGTGGCGTGGCGCATGACTTCAACAACTTACTGACGGTGATCAACGGCTACTGCCAGTTGGTGCTCGCCGAACTCGGCGCGGACGATCCCAAGCGGGATGCGGTGTCGGAGATTCACAAGGCCGGAGAGCGCGCCGTGGGATTGACCCGGCAGCTGCTGGCGTTCAGCCGCAAGCAGATCCTGCAACCGCGCGTATTGGATCTTAATCGGGTGGTGCAAGAGCTGCAGCTGATGCTGGAGCGCCTGGTGGGGGAGGACGTGGAGGTGCGCGTTGCGCTCGAGGCGGAGAGCGGTTTGGTGCTCGCCGATCCGCATCAAGTGGAACAGGTAATCATGAACCTCGCGGTGAATGCCAAGGACGCCATGCCGGGCGGCGGCACGCTGCTAATCGAAACGGCCGACGTCGAAATGGACAAGCGGTACACCCGGCTGCATCCGGAAGCGCGCGCCGGCCGCTATGTCAGGCTGGCGGTGGGCGACAGCGGCATCGGAATGGACGAAAAGACGCGGCAGCGGATCTTCGAACCGTTCTTCACGACCAAACCAACCGGCCAGGGGACCGGGCTCGGGCTGTCGACGGTCCAGGGCATCGTGGCGCAGAGCGGCGGCCACATCGACGTCAATAGCGAACCGGGGCGGGGCACGACCTTCAAGATCTACCTGCCGGCGCTGGCCGAAACGGAGACCGAAAGGGCGGCCGATGCAGCGAGGCCGGAAGGCGTTCCGCCGCTGGGGGGACGGGAGACCGTCCTGGTCGTAGAGGACCTGGCGGAAGTCCGCAACTATGCCGTGGCGGCGCTGCAGGCATACGGTTACCGTGTGCTCCAGGCGGGAGACGCCGCCGAAGCGCTGGCGATCTGCGAGCGGGAGCGCGGCCGCATCCATCTGGTTCTGACTGACATCGTGATGCCGAAGATGAGTGGACGGGAACTGGCCGGCCGGCTGGAGGAACTGCGGCCGGGGATCAAGGTACTGCTCATGTCTGGTTATGCGGACAGCTTCAGCGCTCTGAATGGCGTACTGGACGAGGGTGTCCATTTCATCGAGAAGCCGTTCGGTCCGGAAGAGCTGGCCAGAAAGGTCCGAGCCGTGCTCGGGCCGCCCGCGCCAATGGCTCGCGTTCTGGTGGCCGACGATGAGGCCGGGGTGCGCGGCTACCTGCGGACCGTCCTGGAGCGGGGCGGCTACCAAGTGATCGAAGCGGCGGATGGAAAACAGGCGCTCGAAGAGGCGCGGGCCGGACGGGCGGACCTGGTGATCACGGACCTGGTGATGCCCGAACAGGAAGGGATCGAAACCATACAGGCTTTACGAAGGGACATAGCCAGCATCGGAATCATCGCCATCTCGGGCGCCTTCGGCGGGGAGTTCCTGGCAGTGGCGCGCAAACTCGGAGCCGACGCCGTGCTGAGCAAGCCGGTGAGCGGGGAGGTACTCCTCGCCAAGGTTGCGGAGGTTCTGGACTCGCGGCAGTGAGGAAGAGCGGTGTGCTGTTCGGGTGCATCGTCCAGTGGCGGCCCGGAGTGAGCATCGCCAGTCCGAATTCGTCGGAGGCGCTGATCATCCGTCCTACGCGAGCACGACAAATTCCGTACGGTCACCGTCGCGAACTGACGAGTTGGGTTGGAACGGCATTTCGTCCCACTTCCGTCCATCTAGAATCCGACCTGTACGAGACTTGAAGACGCCACCCCATTGTTTAAAGAAAAACGGGACTCGGGCGGCGGCACACCGATCCCGAAGCTCTTGAACCCAGGCCGGATCCAGCGGACGCGAGTGCGGCCCAGACTCTCCGCCGACAATCACCCAATCAATGCCGCGCAGTCCCAGATTGTGGAGCGGCCCCAAAAGTGGCTCGATACTGAGGAATTTGATTGCCGCTCCAGTCCTTCTCAGGTGATCCACTCGACAGAGGTAGTCTTCGTTTTCCACGCTCACCCCCATCCAAATCTGTGGCTGCCATCGCAGAACCCGGTTCAATTCGAGCAGGCGTTCAGAGCGCTTTGTGAGCACCTGAAATTGATGCCAGTGCGCCCGCCTCATAATGCCGAATACCTGCTTTATGTAAGTGGTCGGAACGTCATTGTGGAACAGGTCGCTCATGCTGTTGACGAATACTCTCCGCGGCTTCCGCCAGTGCAACGGATGCTCTAGCATGTGCGGTTGCAGGGTGACTTCGAACCCATTCTTATAGTTCTTCTGACCCATCGCCTGTAATCGATGTGCGAGGCGCTCGGCGTAACAGAATTTACAGCCAGGGCTGACCTTGGAACAGCCAGTCACAGGGTTCCACGTGGCGTCTGTCCATTCAATGTGTGAGCTGTTCGCCATTTACAGGCCCTGCAGTTCGCGGTACTTTCCGAAGATATCGACTACGATATTATGCCCAGTTTCGTTTGGAGACGCAAAGAACAGGTAATAGATTGTAGCCCCTTGATCGTTGAGAAATGGCAGGGGCTCGGGTACGAATCGAAATCCCGCCACATCGGTCAGTCTGGTTCGGTATGCTTCGGCAATCTTGGCGTTCGAGTCCGAGAGTTTCACCTGCTCGTCTTCGCCGAACAGGGTTGTTTGCCGAGCGTAGATGGCTTGTCGCCAAGACTCGTCCCCCCAAAACCTGTTCATCCGTTCTACCTGGCTGGGCAGGGCTTTTTCGGGGTGGTGGAGCAACACGTTCATGTTCATGTCCATCACCATGAAGTTAAGAAAGATCTCGACTGATTTCATCCTGCCAGCCGCAGCTACCACATCCCACGCGATATCAATGCCATATGGATCCAAAAGGCAAAGGGCGCGACGATACCGCTCTCGCCTCGCTCTGGGCAGCAACTTGAGTAGAACCTCGTTACAATCACCCTCGTGAACATGCACATCGCTGCGGCCTGGCGCGTACGTGCGAAGCTTTTCCACCCTGGCCGGATTGAGGTCGATGAAGTGGTACTCGCGAAATGGTGGGAGCGTATTCAGAGCGTTCAGCGGACTGCCGGGCACGATGGCGCCCGACGTCCTCGATTCGTGCAGGCCGTAGCCTGCAAAGCCGTCGATGTAGAGATGGTAAAGGTTGTAGTCGGTGACAAGTTTCGAGTACGCCGGCATGTACTCGCGTATAATGGCCAGTTTGACCTCCGACCACATGCCAATCTTGTCCATTTCCGGCGGCATCTGCTATGAACAAGACTGTATCAAAATGTTTCGCCGATTGCTTTCGCCGTATTCGAAACTGACCTCTACCGGAGGCGCTACCTTGACATCCTCCCCTCTTCCCGTACCCTGATAAGATGTCTGCGCCTCCTGCGCCACGTTTTGCCCGCAAGCTCGCGCTGCTGCCGCTGATCGCGGCGACCTATTTCATCGTTTCCGGCGGGCCGTTCGGGTTGGAAGATACGGTCGCCAGGGCCGGGTACGGCGGCGCCATTCTCATTCTGCTGCTCACGCCGGCACTATGGAGCTTCCCCACTGCGCTGATGGTGAGTGAGTTGTCCACCGCGTTGCCCGAAGACGGCGGCTATTACATCTGGGTTCGGCGCGGCATGGGGCGGTTCTGGGGTTTTCAGGAAGCCTGGCTGTCGCTGGTGGGCAGCGTCTTCGACATGGCGCTCTATCCAACTCTGTTCGCGAGTTACCTGGGCCACTTTCTTCCCGCCATGACGACAGGCCAGCGCGCCACCTGGATCGGCGTCGGCTTGATCGCGGCGGCAGCGGCGTGGAACATGCTGGGCGCCAAGACGGTGGGTGGCAGCTCCGTGGTAATGGGGGTCCTACTGCTGGGCCCGTTCGCGGTGCTGGCCGCGGCGTCGCTGTTTCACGGTGGCATGTTCGCGGCGCATCCCGCTTCCCCGCGCCGCGCCGACATCCTGGGCGGCGTGCTGGTGGCGATGTGGAACTACATGGGCTGGGACAACACGTCCACGGTGGCAGGCGAAGTCGAGAATCCGCAGCGCACGTATCCGCGGGCGATGGCCGGCGCGGTGGCGCTGGTGGCGCTCAGTTATGTGCTGCCCATCGGCGCGGTGGCGCTCACCGGTCTCGATGCCAACCGTTGGGAGACCGGCGGCTGGGCTAACGTGGCGCGGGCTGTGCTCGGCACCGGTGCGGCGGGCGTGGCGGTGGCGCTGGGGATCACGGTGGGCGGCATGCTGGGCGCGGCGGGCTCGCTCAATGCGCTCACCATGGCGCTGTCGCGAGTGCCGGCGGCGCTGGCAGAGGACGGCTTTCTGCCCAGGATCTTCGCGCGCCGCGATCCGAAGACCGGCGCACCGCGGTGGGCCATTCTCGGCTGCGCCGCAGCGTGGGCGCTCGGCCTGGCGCTGCCTTTCAGCAAACTGGTGATGCTCGACATGCTGCTCACCGGTTCCAGCATTCTGCTCGAATTCGCCGCGCTGGTGGCGCTGCGCATCCGCGAGCCACACTTGGCGCGGCCTTACCGCGTGCCCGGCGGGATGGCCGGCGCGATTGCCGTGTGCATTCCACCGGCCGCCCTGATGCTGCTCACGGCGGTGCGCAATGACGTGGAACCGGTGGGTCCCATCAATGCGCTGCAATTGGGCGGCATCCTGATGGCGCTGGGCGTTGTAGTCTATTTCGTGGGAGGCCTTTTCCGAAAACCATGATCATCGCCGATCTCGCCGCCATCGTCGGGCGCTCGTTCCCGGCCGGGCGCCGCACCCAGAACCTGGTAGGCGGCGCCAGCCCCATCCAGGCCGCCAGCTTCTCCCTCGGGCAAGTCACGCTCGAGCCCAATGGCGGCCAGGTGCCCTGGCACAACCAGGAGCAGGAGGAGATTTACTTCATCGTCAAGGGCGCCGGCGAAATGTGCCTCGGCGAAGAACGGTTGAAGATCCACACGGGCCAGGTGGTCTACATTCCGCCGGGCGTGTTTCATCAGCTTACCAATACCAGCGCCGAGCCTATGCGGATGATTTATTGCTACGGACCGGCCGGCGATGTGGCGCACTGGCGGCAGGAACTGGACGGCACCCTCCCGCAAGCCGGCGTGGACGCGCCGCCGCTTCCTGCCGGCGCGTGGGCCCAATCCACCGCCAAGGGGCCAGCCGCATGAGCGGACGCACGCAGCACACCGTCGGCATCATCATGAATGGCGTCACCGGGCGGATGGGGCTGAACCAGCACCTGCGCCGCTCCATCTACGCCATCATGCAGCAGGGCGGAGTGCATCTGAACGAGCGCGAGAGCATTATGCCGCATCCGCTGCTGGTGGGCCGCAATCCGGCCAAGCTGGAGGCCATCTCCGCGGAGTGCGGCGGCATGCTGTGGTCCACGGATCTGGCGACTGCGCTGGGCGATCCCGCGTACTCCATCTACTTCGACGCGCAAACCACCAACCGGCGGGCGGCCGCGGTGCGCCAGGCGATTGCCGCGGGCAAGCACGTCTATTGCGAGAAGCCGGTGGCGGAGTCGCTCGACGCCGCGCTAGATCTTTACCGGCTGGCCGAGCGCGCCCAGGTCAAGCACGGCGTGGTGCAGGACAAGCTGTGGCTGCCCGGCCTGTTGAAGATCGAGAACCTGAAGCGGCAAGGCTTCTTCGGTCGCATCCTTTCGGTGCGCGGCGAATTCGGCTACTGGGTGTTCGAAGGCGATAGCGTCCCGGTGCAGCGGCCATCCTGGAACTACCGCAAGGAAGAGGGCGGCGGCATCATCGTGGACATGCTGTGCCACTGGCGCTATGTGCTCGACAATCTTTTCGGCGCCGTAGAGGCGGTTTCGTGCCTGGGCGCAACGCACATCCCGCGCCGCTGGAATGAAGCCGGCCAGCCTTACGAAGCAACCGCCGACGATGCCGCCTATGCGACGTTCGAACTGGCCGGCGGCATCGTCGCCCATTTCAATTCTTCCTGGTGCGTGCGGGTGCGGCGCGACGACCTGCTGACGCTGCAGGTGGATGGCACCTTGGGCAGCGCGGTCGCCGGCTTGCGCCATTGCTGGATCCAACCCTACGGAGCCACGCCGCGGCCGGTCTGGAACCCGGACATCGACAGCCCGCTCGATTTTTTCGAGGGCTGGCAGAAAGTGCCGGAGCAGGACAGCTTCGACAACGCTTTCAAGCGCCAATGGGAGCTGTTCCTCCGCCACGTGGTGAAGGGCGAGCCGTTCCGCTGGGGCCTGCTCGAAGGCGCCAAGGGCGTCCAGCTTGCCGAGCTGGGCCTGGAATCCTGGCGCAAACGGGCATGGGTGAAGGTGCCGGAGCTCGGCGGTTGAGCTGTGGGGCAGGTTGGTAACCTGCGCGCCGATTGTCAATCGGCGCCGCCGGGCGGCAGCCCGGCTGTTCGCGGGCAGTGGGCAGAGTGCGGCGCGCGCTCAAGAAAAGCCGAGATGACTCTCGGCTCAGCCGGCTTGACAGCCGGCGCCACGGCGGAGGCGTCGAGAAGAGTCTCGACGCGGCACGCACGAGTGCGTGCGCCACGGCACTCAGCTACTCGCGGCTCGCGACAACGACGTTTCGGGCTTGACCTCCAGCAGCCGGTGGCCTGATGTGCGCCAAAACGCCCACGCCACGATCGCCAGCGCCAGCGAAGGGACCGCTATCACAGTCCACTCGTAGGGTTTGGAGAGCGTTTGCGCGCCCGGCGTCTGCAGCAGAACGTTAGCGAAGAAAATCGCCACCATGGTGGATACCAGGCCGAGACGCAGCATGACGAACGTCAGCGCGGTGAAGATGAGCAGGTACAACACGACGGATGCGACTGAATGGTCCTGCCACGCTCCGTTTTCCTGGGCCGTGAAGAGGATTGCGGCGGCGATGGAAGCCGGCCAGTCCTTGCGCAAGACGACGCGCAGACAGAAGATTGCGAACACCACGATCAGGCCAAATTCCGTGGCGTTGTACGCCCTGTTCAAGATGCCCGCAATCCAGTGCCGTGTGTTGGCGCCGACGTCCGCATTCGCCGCGGGGCCGGGGCCGCCGTGCGCGACGGACCACCAATTCGGCCCGACGAAGAGGGCCACGATAGCCAGCCCGACCAGCGCTCCCCACAGCACATCCGCGCCCACCAGCGGATCCTGCCATCGGCCGGCCAGGACGCGGCTCCAGGCGACGATCGATTTCGGCCACCGGGCCCGCACCTCGGGTTCGAGACCGATATACAGGAACCAGATGAGGACCGCGGAACTGAGCCAGCCAGCGGCATTGGTGGCGAATACTTCCAGCATTCCGATGTCGGCAACCCAGTGCGCCCAGAACACCCATGCGGCCGCTTGCAGAACGAAGAACGCGGTTGCCAAACGGACCGCGCCGCGGCGGTCGCCGCGCCCCGCTCTGAGATTGCGCACGGCCAGAAACACCGAAAACAGGATCACCAGTCCGGACGTCGCTTTCTCGATGAGCGTCAGCGTGGGATTGTCGGAAGCGCGCTGGCGCGAATCGGGCGCACGCTCCGCGGTCGTCCACGGCCAGATCACCTGCACCTCGGTGACGCGGCCGCGCCAGGCCGACGCCTGCACCATGACATCGAGCGGCAGCGCGGGATGCCTGCCTTTCCAAGCCTTCAGCCAGTCGAAAGCATAGAGCGGCGTGTACCTGGGCGCGGCTTCCTGCCATTTTGAAAGATCGAAGCCGATGGCGCGCGAGATGATCTGCGGGTCGATTGGCTGAGCGGTAGCCGAAGCATCCAACTGCGGAGGCGCCGCACGAAACCTTCGCAGCTCACCCTTGCTATTGACCCACGCCTCGATCATGCCCGAAACGATCGGCGCGGGCCGCTCTTCCGTCACTTCGCCATCGGGTTCGGCGATCAGCGGCAGCGGGCTCTCGCGGTAGCCGAGCTGCAAGGGAGGCTCAGCCTCGAACCATCGGCGCTTGTCCTGCCTGGTCTGCGTTTTCCGGCGGTTAGCCCAGATGGCATCCCAGTCCCAATGCAGGTCGTACTTGCGGTCGGCCGGCGCCGTTCGATAGCCGAACTCGACGGCCTGTTCGCGGATCTTGTCGGCCAGCGTATCCGCCGAGAGGTCCATCGGAACGAAGCTGTGCAACTCGACGTTGGTTCGCACGAACGGCAAGGTGATAATCAGCGCGGCCAAACCGAGCGCCAGCGGCACGGAGATCTTCAGCGCGAGCCCTTCGGTTTTGCCGGATGCGGCAACCAGCTCCGGCGATGGCGTCTCCCCGGCGGCCAGTGCGGCCGCCAGCGGATCGCCGCCGGGGAGCGCGGCCGCCACGGAGAGCGCAGTGGCGGGGCGCCGCGCCGGCACGGGATCGAGGCAGCGGCGGACGGCCTTCTCCACCGCGGGATCGATCTCGGCAGCGATCGACGACATGCTGGTAATCTGCGCGTTCTCCTGCAGCCGGATCAGTTCGGCCGCGCTGCCGCCTTCATAAGCCCGCTTGCCGGTGAACACTTCATACAGCACCAGGCCCAGCGCATAGATGTCGCTTCTGGCGGTTACCTCTTCGCCGCGCAACTGCTCGGGCGCCATGTAGGCGGGCGTCCCACTGTGGGCTTCGGCGCCGAACAACTGGGCCGCGATGGCCGCCAGGCCGAAATCCATGATCACCACGTTGCCCCGCTTGTCGAGCATGATGTTGGCGGGCTTCAGATCGCGGTGGATCACGCCCTTGTCGTGGGCGGCGGCGACACCGGCGCAGACCTTGCGCGCGATTTCGAGCGCCTTGTCCGCCGGCAGCCTGCCGATACGCTGCAGCAGCGATGCCAGGTCCTCACCATCCACGTACTCCATGGAGATGTAGGGGACGCCATCTGCCTCGCCGACGTCGTAGACGCGGCACACGTTGGGATGCGACACCTGGCGGGCGACGCGGACTTCGTTGTGGAATCGCTCCAGCATGCGGTGGGACTCGGCGCTGGAATCGGGCAGAAACTTGAGCGCCACCGGTTGCGCCAGCGTCAGATCCGTGGCGCGGTAGACTTCGCCCATGCCGCCGCGGCCGAGCAGCGAGATGATGCGGTATCGTCCGGCGACCAGTGTGCCCGCCACGAACCGGCCTTCCTCGGGCACGGAGGTGGACAAGTGGCTCGACTGCGTAGGAGGATGAGCAGCCGCTCCAATTACTTCCGTTTCTGTTTGAGATCGGGGTGGCGCGTCCATCGCGGATTAACCACAATATCGCGTTTGATGCGGGAACGTCATTACTCGCGGTTGATCAGACTCGCGACGTAGCCGGCGCCGAAGCCGTTGTCGATGTTGACCACCGCCACATTGCTGGCGCAACTGTTCAACATGCCGAGAAGCGCGGCCAGACCGTGGAAACTGGCGCCGTAGCCGATGCTGGTGGGCACTGCGATCACCGGGCAGGAGACCATGCCGCCGATCGCGCTCGGCAGTGCGCCTTCCATCCCGGCGCATACCACCACTACCCGGGCGGAGGTAAGGCGTTCGCGGTGGTGCATCAGCCGGTGAATGCCGGCCACGCCGATATCATGCGTGCATTCCACCTCGTTGCCCATCACTTCGGCGGTGATACGCGCTTCCTCCGCTACCGGCATGTCGCTGGTGCCGGCGCAAACCACGGCGATTTTGCCTTTTCCGCGGATCGACCGGTCGCGCCAGAAGCGAATGGTGCCGGCCACAGGTGAGTAGTCGGCCTCGGGAATCTGTTCGCTGACTGCGGCGGCGCATTCGCGATCGGCGCGTGTAATCAGTACGTTTGAAGCGTTCTCCAACAGCGAACGTGCAATTGCCACCACCTGCTCCGGTGTCTTTCCCTTGGCAAAAATGACTTCCGGCATCCCGTGGCGCAGCGCGCGGTGATGATCCACCTTGGCGAATCCCAGATCCTCAAACGGCAGGTGGCGCATCCGCTCCAGGGCCTGATCGACCGCAACTTCTCCGCTCCGCACTTGTTCCAGTAGAGAGCGAAAGAGGCTTTGGTCCATGCCTCAGCATACCAGACGATGAAATCGATCCTGCTTAGGTCGAGGTAGGGATAAACTTCGCCCGCACACTCGGAAAATGCTGTATTCCGAAAGTACCAAACTAAACGACCGTTTTAGAGCTTTCAGGCTATTGTCAAAGGTCGTGTCTTATCGCACGCTGGACTGTAAGCATTTCTTCATTGGAAGCAGCGTACAATGAGAAAGTTCGGAGGAACAAGATGGATCGACGCGGAACCAGCCGGTTTCCTTTGCGCGAGGGCGTGCGGTATCGGTTGCTGCATTCCAAGAATAATCCAGTCAGCGGTTCTGGCCGTACGCTAAATATAGGTAGCGGCGGAATCCTCTTCACTACCGAAGATTTGCTGCCCGTGGGACGCTCGGTCGAACTGTCCGTAGATTGGCCGGCGCAACTGGATGGAAACTGCCCTTTGAAGTTCGTTGCGATTGGCCGCGTGATTCGTTCCGAGCCCAAGCAGGCTGCAGTTCGCATTGAACGCTACCAATTCAAGACCCGAGGAAGGGCCGCTGTGGCCATGGCGGCTGCGGCAGCCTCACCGGCGTAGTGCCGATGCGTCCTAAGCACCGTCGCGGTTGACCGTTTCCGGAGAAAACGCCGGCAGGCAGACCGCAATGTACTCCGCGCCCTCCGCCTCTGGCGTGCTGTAACGAACCCATTCGCCCCGGTCCACAATTACCGCTTGCCCGGCCCTCACTTCCAGAACGCCGCCACGATGCTCCACCCGCAGCATGCCGCGTAATACGACGGTGAATTCGTCGAACTCGGGCGTCTGTCCCGGCTCCAGCCAGCCGGCCGGACTGCGCATGTGAGCCACGCTGACCGCGCTGTGGGAGCTGTTGACACGCCCGATGTATTCGTCGATGAGCTTGGGTTTATTGCCGGCGGCTGAGACACGCGCCGGCGCCGCTACAAGTGTCGGCATGCTGCCAGGTTCTCTTCCGGATCAGTCGGAATTGGGTGGCGGAGGAAGAGGGATTCGAACCCCCGAGTGAGTTACCCCACTAACGGTTTTCAAGACCGCCGCCTTCAACCGCTCGGCCATTCCTCCACTCTCGATT